>Ga0099823_1001440_pt1 | contig 19699 bp, 15 predicted proteins | sample CowpearedBW_FD_76831 | JGI IMG/M metagenome (GOLD analysis project Ga0099823, IMG submission 76831) | Root nodule microbial communities of legume samples collected from California, USA - Cow pea red BW | ecosystem: Host-associated > Plants > Roots > Nodule | place: USA: California | collected...
ACCTTTTTAAACTATTAATAAGACTACTCTTCCCCACATTGGGCAAGCCAATCAAACCCACGGTTATTGACTTCTTGATCTGTCAAGACAAGGAAGCAAAACAACAACAAAATCAATGATCTACAATTAAAGGACAAAAGCAGAAAAAACAAAACAATTAATGGATAAGCAATAGACATTAGTCAAACCTAGTGTTAAGAGTCAAATTTTGCTCATTTAGCCTATAAACCATAACATAGTTTACTTTAGAGTTGACTTTTTGAAATTGTTCCAAATTGAGTGATTTGACCTTATGGAATCATTATAAATGCCTAATTACACTTGTTGGAAGTGGTCAAACACCAAAATTTGATGTTTAGGGCCAATTGAGCAGAAGTCTTAGTTTTAGCTTAGTTGTTCAAGTAATGTTTAGGTAGAGTTAATCCTTCCACTTGAGATTTTGATCAATTTGTAGGTCCTATATACTTAGGCAAGGTTTAATGGAAGATTTGAAGGCCTAGAAGTTCATATAGAAACAAGGTCAAATTTGTGGAAAAGCATGAAGTGTGCAAAAGTAGCATGTTTGACCTTAGAGTTGACTTTTGCCATTTGGACCCCAAATCAAAAGGCAACCATTTGTAGCACTTTAAGACACTTACTGTGAAAGGGAACTCCACTTTGGAAAAGCAAGAAGTGTGCAAAAGTGACTGGTTGGATGAATTGGTGTGTCCAATAGACCTCTACAGATCATTGTTTCAGAGTAAACAAGATGATTGGGTTGGATTCAAGACCAATGGTAGTAGCCAAGCTCATTTCACTCATATTTCTCCACTTTATTGCACTCTTGCTACAATTTCGAGTTTATCTTCATTCCACCACTTCACACACATCACTTTTAAGTTTCTTTAACTAGTTACAAGTTTAAATTTGGGTTTCCATCATCAAATCACCAAAATCCCAATTCTACACCATTTTCACGATTCATACACACCATAGTTAATATTCCAATGGAATTCTCACTCATTTCTTAATCATTTTGAGTCTTTTAAATTCGTGCACAATCTTGGGATGATTCCAAACCATTTCGAACCATCACACACCTAATTTCATCACCATTTCATCAATTCACGTTTCTCTGCATTTTTCTCGTTCATGTTCAACGTAGATACACTTTTGCATTTCAATTTCACGTGATTTAAGCTTTTTGATTTGTTCTTGAGTTTTGTTCATCATCCTTGGATGTTCCCAAAGTGATTTGAATCATCAATTTCACATTTCCTTCCATGAATCGCCAAATTCAAAGTTTTGCATCTCATCAATTCACATTTCTACATAATTCAATGATTGTGCAATTTTAATGATTATTGGTGCAAATTGTTTTGGGGGTTTCGTCCATGGCATCATGACGAAGTGTTATGCATTCTTAATTGCATTTTCGTTTCACGAGTTGGTCGAAACGATCGACGTCGTGTTTTTGCTCAAATTTGGGAATTAAGGTTCATGAAATTAGGAACTTTGTGTGTAGTGCACCAAATCGAGTATTCTAGTTTCTAAATGCAATTGAGGTCAATTATAATCATTCTGCATCATTACATTTTCAATTGCATCATCAAAAAATCCCAATCCGAGGTTACAATGTACCTTGCTCATGAACATGTTCTTGATTTTGGGCAGATTTCGAATTTGATGAATTTGGACAAATTTAAGCATTGCATTAACATAATGTTGATCATTAAACATGTTTTGAGTATTTAGGATTAGCTAATTTATCATTCCCTACCATTTTGTGCCTTATATGTCTTGCATTCATGTATTGTTCTTAGCATTTTTCGCATTTGATGATTTTGAGTTTAAAATTTTTAAGAGTTGATTTTGAGTAAATTTCCCCACCATAATTCAAGCACAAAATTTGCATTTGACTTTAGCCATGTTCACAAATTGATTCCTAAGATTCTCCCTATACTACAATTTTTAAGGGGAAATTAGTTTTGACTAAGTCTTTTAGGCGACAAAAAGGCTTTATCAAACGTCCTTTTCTTCATACCATAAACGAGTTCAAACTCTAATTGTGACTCACTCTAGTAATCCTCAAGCATCATCTTCTGCTCCAACCATCCCTTGCCTACGCCTCCTACACTTGAACTTCCTATTACGATACGAAAAGGTACTTGTTCCTCTTATAATCCCAACCCTCTCTATATTTTTACCATTATTTATAAAAATTTGTCTCCATCTTATTTCTCCTTTGTTTCTTTGGATTTTGTGGCTGTTCCTAAGACTACAAGTGAAGCCATGGTTGATCCCGATTGGCGTCAAGCAATGGTAGAGGAGATGGTAGCCTTACATTCTAATGGCTGTTGGGAATTTGTTCCTTTACCTCTTGACAAGAAAACAATTAGCTATCATTTATTTATATAGTGAAAATTAGACCTAATGGTCATATTGATCGATTAAAAGCTTGTTTGCTCACCAAAGGATATAAATAGTTTTTTGTCTAGATTATGAGAACACCTTTTCCCTATGGCCAAAATAAATTTTGTTTGTCTCTTTTTGACAATGGCTACTATTCATCATTGGATTATCCATTAGCTAGATATTAAAAATGCATTGTTACATGGTGAACTATAGGGGAAGAAGTTTATATGGATCAACTTGTTGGTTTTCTTGCGCCCGATGATTCTTGTTTTGCTTATAAGCTTCAATGGTCTTTCTATGGTTTGAAGCAATCTCTTCGATCTTGGTTTGGTCATTTTAGTTCTGCCTTAATTCAGTTTGGCATGACGAGGTGTGAGACTGATCATTCTATCTTCTCTTTTCATTCCTCTCATGACAAGTGCATTTACCTTCTTTATGTTGATGAGATTGTCATCACGGGTGATGATGAGATTGAAATTCGACAACTCAAAGAACACTTGTAAGATTTGGAAAAATTAAATGAATAAATAAACATTTATTTAATAAAAAGGAGAGTAAAGGGATCCCTATATTAATTAATGCATACAGTTATGATAAGGAATAATACTAGCTCAAGTGGTTGAAAGTACTTGGTTATGTTGAGAGGACTTAGGTTTGAGTCTTATGTATGCCATTAGTGTGATGTTTTAATTATTTAATTGTTTTGGATGCATGCATGGTTGTGTGACATGAGATTATAAAGCGATATGTGCATAAAATGTCAAGAATCATGTGATGGTTTGTTAGTTTGTGGATATGCTTAGTAAAGGTGTGGATGTGAGTTCGAACCTTAGCTAGCGATAAATAATTCCTAGGAGATGATCAGAAACCCTAGCCGTCTTAAGAGAAGGCAGAGAGGTAGAGATTGGGTGGTTACTAGAACTCAAGTAATGGCACTTGAATGGCCATTAAGCCTTTTAATTTCGTTTTAATTTTTATTTAATTAATTTTGGGATGGAAACTAAGAAGAAAGATGAGTGCTAGTGAGGAAAGAGGAGGCATTTTAGTGAGGCATCTTACAGGAGTTTTCATAGCACTAAGTTTAGGTCTAAGGGAGAGTAAGAGACTAGGAATAGTGTTGCTACTGCTAGAGGTCAAGAGTGGATCAACTTTGGACCAAGAAGGAACATTAGGATTGCATTGGAACAAGAATTCCAGGTAAGGGGAGTTGCACATAATTGCTTATTTCGTGTATAATGTATTTTGTAATGTATTGAAGCATAATTGCCCTTCCCCTACTGTCAATTTTCATAGTTCTCGTAATTCTAGGTTTCTACCCAGAAACCACTTGGCGGCATGCGTGGCCCGCCAGGCAACACACCTTGATTGAACTAGTTTTTTGGGTTCTGCCTAGAAACCGCCTGACAACAATCAAGGCCCGCTAGGTGACACGAATAATATTGTTTGTTTTTTGAGTTTTAAGGGTTCTGGAACACGTTGAACTTATAAATCCATCTCGTTTGTGTTGCGTGAATTCTATATAAATTGATGATAATTGTCATTGTGTGATGTATCTTGATGATTTGATAAACGCATACACATGAGTATTTGATAAGGGAATTGGGAATGGGATTAAATGTGTATAATTGTGGTTTTGTATTCAGATGTTGTTACTAAATGCATATTTATACTGGAAAAACAAAATTAGAATAAATTCCTATGGAATTGGATGAATTGGATCAGGCTTTGAAAATTCGAGGTTTTCTCGCATGGTGCAAAAATCATGAGTTCAAGGGTTTTTGTAAAAACATCTCACTAATTAGCTATGATGTAAAAACCATTACTTTTCACGTGATTCAAAAATAAAAGACATAGATGAATTAAAATATCAACAATAATAAAAAGAACAAAGAAATTATTTCATTCTAACCTCAGAATCCATAATGAAATTATAATGGAATCAACCCAAGAAGTTTAGCACTCCATGAAATACAAAATAAAATAAAAATAGAAGAAGAATAGAGAGAGAAAGATAGAAATGAAACGAAATTAGGCCCCCTTAAGGGTTCCTAAATTCCGAAGTGCCGAGCTTGTTTTTATCCTTTCTGCTTCACTTGGTTTCTTTATATAGGTCTTGATTGGACTTGAATCTTATATTTTCTATTGTTGAAATCTTTTATCTTTTGATATAATATCTCTCAAATAGTTAACATATTTTATCAATTTCTAAAATATTTTGAAGATTTCCTTTGTTGATAATTTGATATATATCAAAGATAATTAATCAAAAATCTTTAATTAATTAATTATTCAGCAACTTAATTTCTGTCTAATTTCCAATTGTGCCCCTCTTGTAATCTCCTCCAATTATCTTCTACATAATACAATATCTTCAAGATATATTTGTTTGTTGTGGAGATCTAAAAAGATTCAAGAAGATCTTGTCATACTTAAAAAGATTTTGTAGTTATTATCTTTTGATATTTTATGATATAATTAAATAATAATTATTTAAAATATCAAATAAAATATCTAAAGATATATTTTCTCAAATGATCTTTTATCATAAATATTTATGAATTATCAAAGTTGTCTTCTGGAAAAAGATAGAGAAAACCACAAGGTCTAAATTTTGTTGCTCGTTCCCTCTTCTTGGCTTAACCAAACTTCTTCACTTTTGAAGCTTTTCTTGTCATCTTCATGCAATGTTTTGCTTGGATTTTTGTGATTTTGATAATTTCCTATTCTTGGAATTATCTTTAAGGTGCGATGAAGCTTTAAGAAATTTATTTCCACACCTTCATCAGTGCAACTTAGCTATAGCTCCACTAACACACCTCAAAATATCTAAAAAATATTTATGCAACTAAAAAGCTATTTTTAACATCTTTTTGTATCTCATGCTCAATAAACCCAATTATAAGAAATCCTAATTAAATCAATCTTTTAAGGACAAAATTCAATTAAAAATCCATAATTAAACATAAAATGAGGGAAAAAAATATGAACTCATCACGCACACACACACATATATATATATATATATATTTATATACATATATGGATGAATAATTGATGTATGTGATGGGTGATGATGCAATTGAGTCATACTAGACTACATGTATATGCACTAGAGTGTTGTGGATGTCTACCTTGATTGTTTGGGGTGTTAAAACCTCTTTTGGGGTGCTAAACTAGCAACTTTCATGTTACTGGTATAGCGCCTGGCAGTATAGGGGAGACCGTCAGGCGATAGGAAGGATTAGGGAAGCCTTTGAGAAATTAGTGCTCGACAGTGAGTTGTGACCGTCAAGCGGTCTGCATTGTATTGTCGCTTAGTGGCGCTTAGGTTGCGCCAGACGATAGCGCATAGGGTCAGGATGCTTTTGTTATGTGTTTTGCATGTTTTGAGATTGACGACCTTAGGCCAGGACATGCTTAACATTATCACGAGCGGGTAGGTTCGTGATTGGTGATGGAACGCGTGATTAATATGAGTGGGGAGGTTCATATAAATGATACTCTCGTGTGAGGATACGAGCGGGGAGGTTATTATGTTTCATGCTCACACTTTAGAGTTGTTGCGAGCGGAGAGGTTCAACTGCATGAATCACACGTGTTGGATTACGGGTGAAGAGGTCCATAACGGTTGGACTACGAGCGGGAAGGTTCGTAGAGGTTGCACCACGAGCGAACAGGTTCGTGGAATCATGATATATCTTGAGGCCATGGTCAAGTATGTGTATGATATGAATTGATAGTTTAGTCTCATATAGGTGATGAGACAATGATTCAGAATACCTTGGGCAACAAAGGTTTTAAGAATGAGTATTGCGATAAGTTAGAGTATCTTGGGTGAGGTGTCTATGTTACTAAATATGTATGTTTATGATAATTTGAGCTCACATTTTTTGATTTTGTTTGGTGATGATCGTGTGGCTTGTCACATGAGAGTAGATGTTGTTTTAGGTGATGCTAGTTATGCATAGAGCCAGAATGAGGGCTGGCTATTAGGATTTTATTTAAAAAATTGTTTTGGTTATTTTGTAATTTTAATTAAGTTGGTTTTGGAATTCAAAATTTGTAATTATTTACATTATGGATTTTGATTTTGGCATTTGAATAAAGTTTTAAATTTTCCCGCTTTTGGGAATGAATATTAAATGTCGAATTATTTCAAATATTATTTCTTTTATTAAGTAATATCCAACTAGGATGTTACAATACGTTTCATAGTAATTTCATACTAAAGATTTGGGCTCTCTAAAATATTTCTTAGGCATTAAAGTTGCCCAATCTAGTTCTAGAACTATCATTAATCAACGAAAGTATGCCTTGAACATTCTCATTGAAATTACTATGCTTGATTGTCATCCTTGTGATACTCCTATGAATCTCAAAATCAAGCTTCTTCTAGGTCAGGGGGGCCATTGAAAGACTCAGAAAGATATCGTCACCTAGTAGACAGACTCAACTATCTCACCAGCATCACTTTTGCAGTTAGTGTGGTAAGCCAATTTCTAAATGCTCCTTATGATAACCATTGGGATGTTGTGACACACATTCTTCGATACATAAAAAATGCTCCAGGATAAGGATTATTGCATGAAGACAAATACAGTATTAAGATCACTTGTTACTTTGATGTGGACAACGTGGATGACCATCAGATAGAAGATCCACTTTTAGGCACTATGTTCTTATCAGAGGAAATTTTATCTCATGGAGAAGCAAGAAGCAAAATACAATTACCAAATCAATTGCAGAAGCAAAATATCATGTTATGGCAGTAGCCAGTTGTGAGCTTACGTGGCTTAGGGAACTACTACAACTAAAAATAGGGGACATCCATGAAACAAAGCTTATTTGTGACAATCAAGTTGCACTTCATATTGCATCAAACCCGGTCTTCCATGAAAAAACCAAACACATTGAAATTGATTGTACCTTTGTTAAAGAAAAGGTGCTCTATGGATAAATCACTACTAACTTTGTCAACTCTAGCAATCAGTTGGCTGACATATTCACTATGTCCTCAAAAGCCCTCATATTGAATACATTTGTAACAAACTTAATGCATATGACATATATGTTCCAACTTGAAGGAGATTGTTAGAATATAATCCATTGTTACATATCTCTAAAAACCAATCGATACATAACCTATAAAATTAATATAATTAATTCCTAATTATTAGGTGTCTTTATTGTAATTGATTATATTCAATAATATAAATATATATGGAGTGATCTACATTAAATACACAATACATTCAGAAAATATACAATTCTATTATTTTATTTTAAATTCTCTTAAATAATTTTCATGACGTCTAATAAAATATATTTCAAACAAAAAGTTTATATACCATTCAATGGATGATAGTTACATTGACAAATCTGACAAAGTATATCAAATGAAACTTTACGATTTAATTGTTTTATTTTTTTGATAATTAGTTAAATGGTACCCATTTGCAATCAAATGTGTCAGTTTGGTATCCGCTTTTAAAAAGATGTCAATTGAGTCCTACTTTTAAAAAGATACTTCAGTTAGGTCTCTCTAAAAAAAAAATTACTAATGTCGTTAACAGTATTGATATTTAAAATGACTTATAAAATTAAGTATTGATATTTATATTAAAATTTAGTGGTTAAAATCACGAATAAAATTACTAATCTACCAAATTTAGTGGTTAAATTTTTTTTTTAAAAGACCTAATTAAAACATTTTTTCAAAAGTTGAGATTTAATTTATATTTTTTAAAAATAATTATCAAACTGACATATTTAAAACAAAAATAGATATCATCTGATTAATTAAACTATTTTTTTTTTAAATTTTTTTAGTTATATATAATTTAGCCGTGAACATAAACCACAATAATATAAAAAGTGCAAGAATAAAGAAGGAATAATACACTGTATTTTTATATTGATTTGTAAAAATAAACTAGTAAAACTTTACATACTCAAAAAGTGAAACAATGCATGTTGGACAAGTCACATCACATATTCAACACGCGGTACCTATTTGACACATGGCATCTTGCATGTCACACACCTCACATTCGGTATGGCTAACATGTCTCACTCTTCGAGAGAAACCTTTACGAGAACTCCAATTTTCCTTTCTTTTCATGCTTTTCGGCATCTTCAAAGAATTATAAACGGATTTCATTGGCAATTGATGTGTGAAAATTGCAATTACATTATTATTCAAAAATAATGTATTTAATTAACTAGATATATTATTTGAATAATAATGTAGTTGTAATTTTCACACATTATATATATATTTTATTTTTGACATTCTAATTATCATAATTTATTAAAAAAATAATAGAGAGAAGAAATATTGGTTTTTTCACATGTTCATAGTGTGCCTTTTGGTAATCTTGGTTCACTATAATGGTCTTTTTTTTTTATATTTTAGAGTCTATTTGTAGTCAAATTTGTAAAAATAGGTCCGTTAATTTTTTTTTTTGCAAAACATGGATTAAGTCGTCAGGATACAAGACGACATTACAGGTGAAGTTGTCTTGTATCTTGTCGATTTCTTTTTTCTTTTAAAAAAGTGAAGTCGGCCTGATAGAGGTCGATTTCTGTTCAATGTAAAAAGTGAAGTCGTTAGGTTGAATGACGACTTCACTTCAGGTTTTTTTTTTTCTGAAACGTAATTAAATATTTTTTATTATTTTTTAATTAGAGTTGATTGGAAGAATAAATATTAAAAATAAAAAAATAATATTGGAATAAAGGTAAACATTAATATATTTTAACATTGATTAAAATTAAAATACAACAATTAACATAGTAGAAATTAATAAGACGATCATTTGTGGCCTCCAATGCCACATGAAGGTCATCTTTTGGGTTTGGTTGATCGTCTTGGTGGTTGTTGTTGGTGTGGTTCATCATCATCATCATTATCTTCATCTTGATGACTTTGAGGAAATTGGGGATGGTGAACCGTTGTTTAGGGGGTTTGAGAAGGCATTGGCGGAGGATAGAATGACATTGATGATGAAGATCTTGGATAATAGGCAAGCGATGTTCTCATGGTTGAGGTGCCAAAAATGTGAGATGGACCACCACCATAGCTTGACTAAGATGGGAAGAAAGCATGTGAGGAAAGGACGTGTTGGAATGGGGTGTTAGATGGGTTGTCATGCTGAAGGTGTGGATGTCCAAACATTTCACCGTGACCCATAAACGACAGTCCAAAAAATTGGTGGGGATGATGTATAAAATCTGGAGAAGACTCGACATGGCCAGTGTAGGGTTGCAAAGCAGGTTGGGAAGGTTCATGTGACATATCATACTATAAAATAAATAGTAGGGTTATTGCCATGAATAAGTATGCATGATAAACAAATGTACAACATTGTAGTAAAACTAACCTCATCGTCGGAAGATTTTGTAGATGGAGATATATATAATGTGGTTTATGTACCACTGCATGTAGGGTGTTTCATCACGCAAATGGTTGTTTCCGCTAAACACTGTACCTTGAATGACCCAATTTTGTCAGTCATTCCAAATTGCAATCCACTAGTGATGATATGCTGCCCAATCTCTTTCATTTCTCCCCCTCAAGTCGTCCCTGTGAACTTGATCCAGGTTAACCGGGTCAGGCGGGATGTTTTGCCTTAAACCAAATTGACGCATGACCCAATTCGCCAGATAGATTTCGACTATCACGAAGCAAATTATAGGGACTGTTGCTCTGGCGATTGGAGGGATGTCAATCACAATCAACCTACTAACTTCATTTTGAATGTAAGGCCTTCACAAGAACTTAAACAAAATTGTAGACATTAGTTTCAAATGTTAAAAATTGTAAGGCCTTAAACCATATTGTACGTATTTGATCAAATCTCAAGCAAAATTCTCTAACTGAAATGGAATTAGGATTTGTCCGATGATTTAGGTTTATCCACCTAAAAATAGTAGCAATTTGAAGTTAGTTAAATTACATGGCAAGAAGAAGAAGAAAAAATTAAGTTAAAAGTTAGCTTTTACCTTCTTGCAACGGGGAAACCATCCTCATTAGCCACCTCCTCATCACTTAAAGGCTCAAGTTATGGAGCAATAGAAGTAATTCTCTCCCAAGCCCAACATTGTAACAAAATCATGCATCCACCATCGTTTTCCTGGCTTAGGTGAATGCCAAGGTCTAGGCCACTATATAGATAGGCCAAAACTACAGACCTCCAACTATAATTGCTGACTACATTCAAGTTAGCTATCTTAAGTAGATACATCACATGTACCCTAGCTGCAAATGTGTCTAGCATTTAAAATGCTTCCAATCAATGTTAGTATGTACATGCTCGCATATTGAGCAATAACATTTGTTATTGCATTCCGTGGAAGTTGTTGGAAAGTATTATTTAACCAAGAAACTCTAATTGAGTTTCCTATCATGGTCGTCGATGGTGGAATGACCCCCTGTTCATGGAAGGTCGAGAATATGTCTTCCACCATGGTGGGATCAGTGACCACATCTTCATATATCGGTAGCCTAAGGAGGACTGCCACATCCTCAAGTGTCATAGTGGTCTCTCCATGTGGGAAGTGGAATGTTTGAGTTTTTGGTCTCCACCTTTCTAATAAGGAAATGATGAGAAGGTGGTTCACATCCATGTCTGGAATATACAAGATGTGTCAAAATCCAACCTATTCAATTAAATTTTTGACACGTGGATCAATTAAGTCTTGGTTGTTTAGAATCCAAATTGAAGCTCGTCTTGGTCTAAGAACTCGTTCGTTGCCTTCCCACAAGTCCTTGGTAATATGTTCATGTTGAAGGCGCAATAGTGATGTAAGACTCGAGAAAATTAAATAATTAAATAATTAATTATTTAATAATTGCGGGTAGTAGGAGCCTTTATGGCATTTAATGTGGATTGTTATGACGTGGAAAAGTACTAGCTCAAATGGTTCAGAGTACTTTATGGTGTTGAAAGGACTTGGGTTCGAGTCCTATGTGTGCCAATTGTTTGTTATTTGAATATGGATACTATTTTAATGTTATGTTTTGACGTGATTAGTGATAATGTAATCTTAAAACTATAGGAATTCTCACGAAACATAGATTGGTTGAATTAGTTGTGGGTTCAAACCCTTCTAAGGACGAAATAAACTTTCTTTTTGCCAAATTTTCTTTTGGTATGAATGTCAAAAGGCAGAGGAACCTTAGTTGCAAAGAAGTAGTTTAGTGGGCTGAGAAACACTCTGTTAATGATCATTGAGTAACCATTAAGCAATTTTTTTAATTTAATTTTCGTTTTAGTGGAGTAAATGGTGATTAAGAGGGTAGTAAGTTAGAGAGAGAAGGGAATTAGAAGAGAGTGAAGCACTGCATTTTCGTGTGGGATTTGGGCAGAGATTTTCCAGAGGATTCGTGCTGGTTTACAGTGCGAGTTGAGGCTGGAAGTCATTGTTGGAGTGGAAACAAAGGCTAGGAGAGTTTTGGTTTAAGGACACACACCAAACTCAAAATTTGAGCGGGGAATCCAGGTAAGGGGAGCTACTTTCATGTGTTTTAGTTGTATATAATGTACTGTGACTTGTATGAACCAAACTGCATGCGATTCTCTTCTTTTACGATGTTTCTGCCCAGAAATCGCTTGACGATCATGTGTGTGCCACCAGGCGACACATCATTTTTGCCCAGTTTTCTAGCTTTTGCTATGAACCGCCTGGCAGCGATGAACTACCACCAGGTGGCGTGTCACTGTTATGGGTCTATTTTGATGTTGTTTGTGCGGGAGTCATTGTGACTTCTGGAATTGGTTTGTGTAAATCATTTGAGTGATTTACTACTATGAAATTGACGATATTTGTGTGTGTGGTGACACTTTGGAAAAAAATCGTGCATGATAAATCATGAACACATGTTCAGATTTTGGAGAGGAGTGATTTGGAGTTTATTTCCAAAGAGTAAGGGTCAAATGAAAATTTAGAATTGAATTCGGAAGGAAGTTCAATAAAGTATATGCGAATCAATGTGTTTTGGTTCATTTAGCAATGGGATAAATTCTGGAAAGGGGCTGAGTTACTCGTAGGTATGGAAAAAAATTGAGGTTTCTACTAAGTTTTGATACACCGCCTAGCGGCGCTCCGTTTGCCGCCAGGCGACGATGAGGTGCAAGTGCAGTTTTGCGAATTTAAGTGGTTAGAAACGAGGGAGAGACCTATGGAAGTGAATAGTAATAGAAACTAGGTGATGAAACGGGAAGGAATAATACACATATATTAGTGGAGAATGAGACTAGTTAAGAGGTGTGAAGATATGTTTTATGGCAATGTGTAGTTGTAAGAATGGTAATGAAAGAAGGGGAACATGTTAATTCTAATTAAAATTTCAGGTTCTGGAAAACATAGGTTTTCTTTAGGTTTGTACACTTGGGACCTGTGATGGTCATGCCTTAGTGAGTAAGGTATCAATCATAAATTGTGTATCATGGATTGGGAGTTAATTGGGTGGAATGTGTGGTACTATTGCAATTTGATATACGAAGGTTGTGTATTTTGTGATATTGTATTATGTGTCAATTTCCTTAGTTAGATTAAGTCATTGGATAATCATAGAAATCTTGGTAAATCCTATGTCTTGATTAGAGGGATTTGGAAATGTGGATTATAGATAACGAAACCATGCGTGGAGTGACAAAGTATCAAGAATCTTACCCTAATGGATGAGGGTGTATTAATACCTTTGAAGGTATTATTTGAATGAAGTATGATTTGTTTAGTGTGCTAAAACAGTCATTGGTGCGCTCCTGATATAGCGCCTGGTGGCGTGATAAGGACCGCCAGGTGATAGGATTAGTAGGAGTGTCCTCCAACATGTGGCGCCTGGCGGCAAGGGTGATCCGCCAGGCGATAGACTTTGAAATAATGGGTTTGGGTGAGGCTTGGCACCTGGCGTCAAGGGTGTCCCGCCAGGCGGTCTACACAGGATTTTTGCCTGGCGGCGCTTAGGTAATGCTAGGCGACAGTGCTGCAGGCAGTGGTTACGTGTGTTGTCTGTACGCAATGATGTGGGACTTGGATCAGGAGATGATGTGCCATGAGCGAGTAGGTTCATGGATGGTGGTGAAAACATGATGATATGAGCGGGGAGGTTCATATCCTATTACTCTCGTGTGGGGATACGAGCGGGGAGGTTCGTATGTTCCATGCTCACACTTAAGAGATGCTGCGAGCGAGGAGATTTGTAGCTGGTGGATCACGTGTGTTGGACTACGGACAGGTAGGTCCGTAGAGCAGGACTACGAGTGGGGAGGTTCGTAGAGCAGAACTACGAGTGAGAAGGTTCGTAGAGGCAGGACCACGAACGGGCAGGTTCGTGTGAGCATCATAAATCCTGAGTCCAAGGTTAACTATTTGTGTGAATTGAAGGTTGAAAAGCCTTGGGGTATTAAGGTCTTGGCCAAGAACTAACAAGAATAATATAGCTGGGTGTGTTTTGATATTATTAACAGACGTGTCAATTAATTTATGAGCTCACCCTTTTTGTTTGTGTTTGGCGATGATCGTGTGACTTGTCATATAGGAGCAGATGATATTCTAGGTGATGCTTTTGACGCATAGCTACGGAGAGAGGGATAGCAGGGGACCTTTGACTAGAGATTTTCTTTATGTTTTACTTTTATGTAGTCGCTATTTTGGAACTTGTATATTATTACCCTAGTTTCATTTAAATTATGTATCACGCGTTTGGGAATAATAAAATTATGAGGTTTGTTTTTATATTATTATTTATTTATTTTAATTAAGTAATTTCCAGTAGGGACATTACAAGTGACATATCTTGAGGAAGGTGTCAGTTGTTTGCTATGCTTAAAAAAATAAAAAAAACGGGTGAGAGGAAATTAGGAGTAAGATAGAAAAATTAAATTGTGGAGATCAAAGTTAGTGATTAAAAACTGATATGTAAAATAAAACTAAAAGAAATGCAAACCTTGAAAATAGTAGCAACAAAGTAAGTAATGAACAAGTCTTTCTGGAAAATCAATGCACAATGAAGCAACCACAACAAAGTGAGTAGAATGAGCCAATGCATGGGTTATATTGACGTGAATGTTGGTGTCCAACTACCAAACTCCATTATTTTTGAATGCATTCAAAATTGCAATTAATTGTGGCAATGATGGCAGACAACTAGTACTGGAAAAGCTGGCTAATTTGTAGACCATTGCATGTAGATTTCTCAATGTGAATTGCATAGGTAGTAGGAGGAATCTCTGAATTCCACTATTTGTATGAATCTCGTGCTTATGAACATGTATTGTGCAGTGCAGTTTCCAGTAGTAGCTCGTGTCTATGTTAGACTTTTTGGACAAAGCAAAGATGATATTAATGCATACGTTCCAATGAGAAGTCGTGATCAATTCAACCTATTTCACTTGGAAGTTGTTATGACCCAAGCCGGTTTCACATTGAAGTCATCACCATTACAGTCGGTGTCCTTTAAATGCCATATTAAAGTCATCCTAACATGCATTGGTTTCCTCTTAAATGTGAAATTAAAGTCGTCTTGACTAGCAGCGGTTTCCTTTAAATGCAAAGCAAAGTCATTCTGACATGCACCGGTTTGTATTTAATATCCATTAAAACTGGCCTAGTTGTCAACAATTTCAATTACACCTAATGTAGTTGGCTTTTTTATGTTTTTTTTTTTAATGTAATAAAGGAAAAGTTGTGTGTTTCCATTAAATATGCACTGATAATTTTGTGGTTTTCAACAATATTAATTAAAGTTGTTGCATACAAGATTTCAATGAAATTTGCATGCACCTATTTTAACTGTGTGAGAGAGGCAAGTGCGCATGCACACCCATTGCATGAGTGATTAAACCACCAAAATTTTCATTAGTTATCTCTTGTTCACCTCTGCATACAATGGCCCATCCCCATCCATCAAGTCAATATCATGATATTCTTTCTGATTTTAGTGAATATGATATGAAAACCATGGCTTTTGAATACTCACAATGGAATCAACCTCAGCAATATTCACAACCCAGTTCATGGGCATAAGTTCGGAAATTACTTATTTAAAATAAAAATTTAGAGAATATATGAATAACCTTATTTATTAATAATTTCTTTCCCAAAACGCGGAAAAATTTAAAAAAATTATTTCAACGCGCCAAACTGAAATAAAAACCGTGGTGTTCAACTATAACAAATATAAGGTGTTTATAAAGCCAATACAAAATATGTTATAAACTTCTATATAAGAAAACTATAAAAACTCCCATAGCTATTTCCCCCACTCCATCGCTAACCATCCACATGCTCACCTGCATCAACATTTGCTCCCATGTAACGAGTTACATGATCGTCGCCAAACACACACAGATAGGGTGAGCTTAGTTAAAAATAAACAACTAAAAACATGATAATAAGTAAAACATCTCAAAACTATAACCCAAGTTAGATTTTCCCATTCCTCAAGCATCAACTTTCAACCATTTCTTTAGGTGCCTCTTGATTCTACACCCTTTGGTGAGTACACCGATCGATCTTTGTTGCATGAGTGTCTACTGAGCCCTCAACCAAAGCATCGCATCTTGACACTTATCCAAAAGCTGTGTAGGAATCCTCCTCACGAGCCAAATTTGCATCCAAAATCGCCTAGCACGCCTCTCGCGTCGCTAGGCGGAACTTGGTTCCAGACCGCTTGGCGGGCATTTCACAACCCCAAGCGCCAAACGCCTTCCAGTGCTTCTGTTGCTCCACTTCCACCTAGCGGAACTCACACTACTGCTAGGCGCCATGCACGTCCAGTGTCCACTACTAATGTTTTGGGTATCTATCGCCTGGCGGCTCGCCCCGCGCCGCTAGGTGCCATACCAGTAGCGCAATGCTACTGGTTTTTGGGCACATCAAACCGGTCTTAAGGGACCCCAAACACTCCATACCAAGATTGCAGTACATTCATACCTAAACAGGAATAACTCTAGGATAATGATACAATCCAACACAATCATAATTTCATCAATCAAGTAACAATTATCCTTAATATGAGAGCAAATCTTTTTATCATCATTCCTCTCCAAAAATACAAGCCACATCAAATGTAATGTATACTAACAAATTGACCCGTACTTACAGCTTCAAACATACAATTTACCACATTCGATCAAAGAACCCTTTTATTCTCTCCTACATATTATTCCATTCGACTGCCCATTATACATACCATCATTTAACTCACTCACTAGTTTTGAATTTATACATCCTTCATCCACTAACCTAAACCATGCAGAAAAATATTAGATATGCCCCTAAAGAACACACAAATCACCAACTCCAACAGGAACCCTAATCCCAATTTCATTCAAGACTTCATGCAGTTTCCACCAATTAAACACCACAACGCCACGTATAAATCAAACAAAAACAAGAAATTGGCAACGCAGTATACATCGCCTGGCCGTTCGCCCTCAGCCTCTAGGCAGTTCATAGGGAAACCCAGAAAACTGGGTTCAATCACGTGTGTCGCCTGGCGGGTCACCCATGGCCGCCAAGCGGTTTCTGGAAATTTCCAGAAACCCGAACGAAACTCGAATACATGCAAAGAATACAGTCTCAGTTCTTTTAGGCACAACACGAAACATACAATTAAAGCTTAAAACAACAAATAGGAACTCCCCTAACCTGGATTCCTTGCTTAATTTGATAAATCCCTTAATTACTCCTTGATCGCCAATAACCTTCGTTGCTCTTCTTCCAATCCCATTCTTTCTATTATTCCCAACACAATTTCTAGTCTGAATATTCCTCTCCTCACAACACCTTCCAATGGCAGACTCCCCAGCCCTTTCTCTTTGCTTATTTGGTCTCTTTAATCACTCCTTAATTATGGTTAATGACCATAAAACGAAAAATTAAGTATTTAGTGAGCTTAATGGTCATTCAATGGATGATTTGAGATACTTTTCCAGCCATTCTAGCTGCCCTTTGACGGCTAGGGTTTGTGTGACTCTTCACGTTTATGCCAAAAATTGAATTTAGCAAAAAGAAGTTATTTCTCTTAAGCCAAGGTTTAAACACACAACCACACCATTATCAAGTTAATGCACAACCATTCAACCAATTCATGATTCGTGATAATTTCTATAAATTTAGAGTTTTATACCTCCTTATCACTCTCTCATATATATATATATATATATATATATATATATATATATATATATATATAATACCATTAATAACACACAATTGGCCTACCTAGGACTCAAACCTAAGTCCTATCACACACTAAAGGACTCTCAACCATTTGAGCTAGTACTTTTCCACGTCATGACAGTTAGCATTTAATGCCATAAAGGCTTTCCCTAGCCGCATTTATTAAATAATTATTTATTTAATTATTTAAGTTTCTCGGGTCTTACACAAATCATACCTCATTTCAAACTTCAATTCCTAGGAGTGAACAACAATTAAGTATCAACATGTCTTTCGACACAAAGGAGTCCACATTGTCATATATCAAACAATACCATATTGATAATGTCTATAGATTTGTGGTGGTTGAGAGCAAATCTAAGAAATATATATGTCGATGTGTCGACTACAAAAAAGGTTGCCCATAGCGTTTAAGAGTTGCTTATGCAATTGCAGTTTCAAGTGAAATAAGGAAGATTTATTGTTCACACACATGTTTGACAACCATGCAACCTGTTGATCATGTCAATCTTGATTCCAATAAAAAATGGTTCTATTGTGTTGAACTCTATAAAGGAAAACCCTTCCATACCTATCAAAAGTTTGATAGCTGAAATAAAAAATTGTTTCGGATATTCAGTTTCATAAGACAAGGCTTGGAATGGTAAGCAAAAGACGTTTGCTAAGGAGTTTAGAGATTGGGAAGACTCTTACAATGAACTTCCTAGGTGGTATAAAGTTGTACAAGAAAGTAACCCTGACACAATAATTCAATGCATTGGACCTCTCATAGTTGTAAATGGTCAACCTGACCCTTCTTGCTATATTACGGGACGCGTATTTTGGTCTGTTGAACCATACATCAAAGGGTTTAATTATTGCGAGCCCGTTGTCCAAGTAGATGGGACATTTCTCGTAGGAAGATATCAAGGGACATTGCTAACAACGCTCGCTCAAGATGTGTCACATAATATATTCCCTTTGGCCTTCGCGATAGTGGAAGGAGAAATAAAGGAGGCCTTAATCTAGTTTTTTCAACTCTTAAGGGAGTACGTCACACCACAATCAAACCTCTACTTGATAACGGACAGGGGGGAAAGGCATATTGGCAGCCCTACAATATGAAGAAGTAGAATGGGAAGCAGATGGACTACAATCAGTATACTGCATACGTCATATTGTTGCAAACTTCAACAAAAAGTTCAAGAATCACGAGTTGAAAAAATATACTTCATTATATTGCATATTGACAATATACTGTATAGGTAATAAAAATATTCTTTCATTCACCATATTATCTCTTCATCGAAAGTGGCATCTTGGATCGACAGGATACCACTACAAAAGTGGACTCAAGCCTACGATGGGGGTAGTAGATTTAGAAACATGACAACAAACCTGGCAGAATGTATGAATTCTGTTTTAAAAAGAGCTCGTTCATTACCAATTTGTGCTCTAATTAAGGCAACATTTGAAAGGACTACAACATGGTTTGTTGAGAGAGGGTTAATGCACACTAGATGTTACGAGGTGGCCACTAGTATCCCGAGGAAATAAATTCTATTATTAGAAAAAATCAACAACAAGCGAGAATATGTCAAGTGCACCGATACTCAAGAGAAAATAATGAATTTCAAGTTCAAAAGATGTTTTCTCTACATGACCACCGCGTACCAATGTCTTTTACAGTTAAATTAAATGATTGGTAGTGTGATTATGGTCATTTTCAAGCTCTTCGACTGCCTTGTCATCACGTAATAGTTGTTTGCTCTTTGTCCCATATAAACCTAACCATATACATCCATCCAGTTTATACCCTCTACAACATCAACAAAGCATATGAAGACAGTTTCATCCAGTTAAGAATAAAGAATATTGGTCCACATACACCAGACCAAACTTCATTCCAGACCCAAACATGCGTCATAGGGTACGGGGAAAACTACCAACTATTAGAATCCATAATGAATGGATCAACCAAATCTCAACAGACGAAGCAAATGTTCATATTGTAGAATTGAAGGACATCATAGGGACAACTGTCCCTATCGTCAATAATTTGTTGTTTTATCCAATTTTCTAGTATATTTTTATTATGTAATTTTTTATTATCTAATATATTTTATTATGTTAA
>Ga0099823_1001450_pt1 | contig 19662 bp, 17 predicted proteins | sample CowpearedBW_FD_76831 | JGI IMG/M metagenome (GOLD analysis project Ga0099823, IMG submission 76831) | Root nodule microbial communities of legume samples collected from California, USA - Cow pea red BW | ecosystem: Host-associated > Plants > Roots > Nodule | place: USA: California | collected...
ATATATAATATATATATATATATATATATATATATATATATATATGTAACAAAATATAAAATATAAGTAGTTGGTCTACACAAAGTTGAAGTTGACCAATGCAATATTATCTTCAAATCATTAAAAAGTGTCAACCTGATGTCAATGTGAGTGAGTTAAAAGATTTCCCTTATCTATCATTAGTTAAATCAAGCTAAGGGGTGCTCTTTACCCTTCGTCGCATTTTACAAAATGCTTAATCGAGTGAATGAATTGAAAATAGTCGTCAAATGACTTTATGTGATTTTTTTCTAAAAATAAAGTCACAAAATTATTAATCCGATAATTTTTCCTTTCGAAATGCGGATTTATAAGGGATGCAGACTTAAATGAGTGCGGACTTAAGCGAATGTCTACTGTATATATAATTATAAAAACATTTTTTTCTCGATGGAAATATATATATATATATATATATATATATATATTTATAATAAAGTATTTAGGATGTTTTAATAATTTTACATAATATGTATATACATAAATCTCCTCTCTATGAGATCCACTAAGTTCACCAAGGGTTTAATCATTCCCACAATCAATTTTTTCTTTAAAATATAGTTCACAACTCAAGCAAACTCCTTGATCATTTTGCCTTTTCATTGAAAACCAAGAAGAAAGGTTCTTTGACAATAATGGTTCATGGGTTGTGCTTGACCGAAGCCTAAGTCTGACGAAAAATGATGTGGAGATGATGAACATATTGACAAAATTTTCTACTTGGATACTTGTTTATGCAAATGAAAATGAGGATTTTGATCCTTGATGTAAAGAACTGAGAGAATTTTGGTGAGTGGAAGTTGAGAGAGTGAACAAAGTGAGTGGGGAGTAGTGGGGTTTAAAGAGGTGAATGACAATTTATATATCTTCCAGTTTTAAAAATTTAAACTCTGCCTCTATAAATCCAGCGTTTTGTGGCTGAGCACCAAAATTTGGGGCTCAAGCCAAAAACAGTTAAAAACTCTGTTTTAACCACTTTGTTTTCTTTCTTCTTAATATACCAACCAATAAATCCTAAGACTATATTCATCCTAATTCTATCAATTGAAAAAAAAAATTATGCACATATAAACAACTTGGGGTGCCTCCGAAGAGTGCTTGTTTAATGTCTTTTAGCTCAATGCCTTTTTTTCATTTAATCCTTGAATTCTATGAATGTGGCGCTTCTTTTAAAGCTCCACCATGATAAATCTTCAATCTTTGTCCATTCACGGTCCAACTTTTATTGGTTCTAGGATCTTCTATCTCTATGGCTCCATATGGTCTAACATCTTTGACAAAGAAAGGTCCTGACCACTTTGATCTAAGCTTTCATAGAAAAAGAATAAGCCTTGAATTGAACAACATAATTGGTTGCCCCTTTCTGAATTCTCTTTTCTAAATCTTCCCATTATGATACTTTTTTACTTTACTTTTGTAAATCTTACAAGATTTATAGGCTTGCAACCTTGTTTTTCCAATTCGTGCATCTACAATATCCTTCTATCTCTGGTAAATTTTAAATCAAAATTGAGGGTCTTTAGAGTCCATAATGCTTTGTGATCAAGCTCTACTGGTAGGTGACATGCATCCAATAGATTAACTGAAATGGAGTGAGTCTAATTAGGGTTTTGAAAGCTATTCTATAAGCCCATATTGTTTCATCCAATTTGACAGACAAATATTTACATGAATTGGCTACTGTCTTCTCCAGAATTCTTTTTAATTCCCTATTGGAAACCTCAGCTTGTCCATTGGTTTGAGGGTGATAGGTTGTTGCTACTTTATGCTTCACGTGATAGTGTTCCAACATCCTCTTAACCTGTGAATTAGAGAAGTGAATTCGTCCATCACTTATGAGAACTCTAGGTGTTCCAAATCTACAAAATATGTTCCTTTTTAGGAACTTGATCACTATTTTTGAATCAACCTTTGGAGCAGTTGTGGCTTCAACCTATTTTGACACATAGTCCACAACAACTTAGATGTACTCATGATTATTGGACATGGGTAGTGGTCGAACAAAGTCTATCCTCCAACAGTAAAAAAATTCCACTTCTAGCATACTTTTGCAGGGGTAATTCATTTGTTTTCGTTATAGGACCACTTCTTTGACGCTTGTCAAACTTTCTGCAATTTTCATGGGCATCTTTGGAAATGGTAGGCCAATAAAATTCTTGCAGTAGAAGTATCCACCTAATCAGTGTAACACCCTATATTATATGTTAATTATATTTAACTTTCTTGTTTAAATATCTAGTATGAAGTAATTTTATGGTTTCATAGGTAAATTGATACATTATGAGGAAGGACTTTGTACAAAGTAAATGATGCCCTTTTTTGGGTGTCAGCTACTTCCTATTTTGGACTTGCCTAAGTAAAATTGTGATTAATGCTTCATTAATCGTGTGATTAGACTGAAAATTTTACAGAGCATTCTTAAAACATAGTTCTTTAATATGCCTGGTGGGATTTTAAATTGGAGGTGTATGCAAGGAGCAGTAACTCCCGCACTTTAGTGTAAAAGTTAGGTCTCCACTTGTTGTCCATTTCTGAGTTACCTTGGTAAGTATTTTATTACTGCTTAGGATGAAAATTTTTATATAGAGTTCTTAACACATAGTAATTAAGTTTGACCATTTGGATTTTGATTTAGAGGTTTATGGTTAGAGAAATAGTTTTATTGTTTGAACTAGCGTCACTTACGTCCTATTTTGAGTTATTTTAGTAAATATTCGATTCTAGTTTCATTAACCGTTTGGTCGAGCTAAATTGTGTTCAAGGTGTTCTTGAGAAATAGCGCTTTAGTTTCACCATTGGGATTTGCAAATGGAGGCGTGTGGTAAGAGATATGAATTTTACACTTTGGAGTAAAAACAAGTCTTCTAGAAAGTCAAGAAGTCTTCTTGCAATTACCATGAAGTTTCTTATAATGGGAATTTAGACCAAGCTTCTCTATATGGTCAAAATAAATTTACCTTCACGAAGGAATCTCATAAATCTACCATCAATTCATCATTATCCCTTTGGCCAAGATTTTTCCTATAAATAGGACTTCATTTTTCCACATCTTCTTCACAAAAAATCCTACAAATTAGAGAAAGAGAAATCTAAACTCTTGTGAGACAATTGAAGTAGGAGAGGAAATCCAACACCTTGAGGTCTTAATTTCTATCTTAGAGTATAATTAGCATCACCTATCTCAAATCTCAAAGTCTTTATCTTAGCAAGTTTTTTTTTTTTTGAAGTATATAATCTGTCTTCTTGATTCTGAAATTTTCATACATTATCTTAAAATTCTATGTTGAGAAATGGATTCCTTGGGTATGAAAACCTGGGGATAGGTTCAAAAATCATCTTATTTGAAGTTTTACACAAAAAGTTATAAATAAAACAAGTGTGTTATTTTACTTATAAGATTTTATACGAAAATTATGTTTTAATTATGATTACTATTTTGATTAATTTTGTGTAAAGTGACTGTGAAAGAATGATTTATGCTTGGTTGTTGATTTTAAACTCTTTTTAATTTGGTTGTTTTGACTACTTTGAAAATTATGAAAGATAATAAACGTTGTTGTTATCTTGCAAAATTTGTGAAAGTCTCAAGAATTATAAAGATAATGTGAAAGGATGATTATAAATCAAAGTACAAAAATAAAGAATAAGAAAGACTGTATGGATAGTACAAAGATACACTAGGTATAAAGTCTAGAGAAAGGTCTGGTAGACCTAGGAGAATGGAGGGTGGTAATATAGATACCATGGATTGACGTACACAATTAGTCGAGTATTAAAAAATTCACAAGCCTCGCAATCTATTCTTGATCGTCCTCTTGACTATACTGTAAGACCAGGAAGGTGGAATAACATACATGTTGTATCTGTGAGAACGTTTATGCTGCTAGCACTATCCATATTGGCATACGACCATTATGATTCGGAAAAGTCTAATGGCAGTGTTTGGAACCTAAAGTATATAAAGAAAGGATATGAGATGAATATACTAATAAGTTGAAACTTAGAATTATACGAATATGATTATTAAAAGATTGATAATGAGGATTTTGATATTCTAGATTCAAAACATAATAAAATGATTATTTTATTGATTAACTTGATTTTGATATTTTTAGCATGGTTAGTTATGTTTTCATGATATTATGAAGATTTAAACTTTTGTAAATTTGTTTCATTGAACTACAATTTTATTCAAATAACCAAGTTTTGAAATGTTATGATGAAGTTTTGGAGTTAAGGGAAAGACTCACCCTCACTTTATTTTTTAGAGGAAGAAAATGGAGACCTAACATGATTGTCTAGCTTAACTTTTCATGTAACTCTAGGTTCTGTTAAAGCTACAACATATATAGTGTAACTTATTTGTAAAGTATTTCAAACTAAGAAGTATCTTTAGTTGGTTATAAAAGTATAAACAGACTTCTATTAAAAACACTATCAACACCCAATTTTGTCTGGGTTATACTGTTTTTTTTTATTTCTTTTTTTTCCTTCTTATCTTATTTTATTTTTATTTTGTTTTGTCATTTCATCTTAGTTTACTTTTATTTTATTTTTATTTCGTTTTATTCTTATTCTTATTCTTATTTTATTTTATTTACAATTTTCTTCATATTTATTTGTTACTTTTTATTATTTAAGACAAAAATAGAAAAAAAATTAAAAATAATAATAAGAGAGAGAAGATCGTAGAGATCAATGGAAAGCTAGTGTCTATGGTGGATTGGAGATAGGGTGGCTAAGTTGTAGGAATCAACCACCCTTTCCACTCTCGGACGGCTCAAGAAATACAGGGGATCAGGGACTTTAAGTTGGATTTTTATTGGCCTCTACCCGGGGAATTCATGATGAACCATACATATGGAGGGGAATCAAATTGAAAAACAAACACAAGGAAACATTACTACAAAAAGAGAGTCTAAATACACATTTTAGGAGGATTTTTTTTATTACAAGAGAAAGGAGAAAACAGCTCGAGCAAGGAACCAAAGACTTGAATAAAACTCAAGACCGCTAGCACAAAGAGAGCTCCGAGAGAAACCCAAATACATCCTTCTCTCAACCACCAATCATCATACACAAATCACAAAACGAAAACATCTCCATCACTAGTGAGTCGTCTGGTGCCTTCACCTTCACCTCACACATGCAAAAAAAAAAACAACAGATACCCAAACGGCACCAATCAAACTGTGGTGGTCTTGGTCGCGACAGCCACAAGGTTTCGTGTTTAAGTGAGCCACTTCGACGCAAGAAGAGAAAGGGGGAAATCCGTGGCAACTGGCATCTCCAGTAGTGTTCTCTGCAAGCGGCAATGGCATCGTGGCAGCAGTCCAGGTCGCGGCGGCCAGAAGGTTGGTTGTGGTGGTACTTGCAGATCCAATCACGGTGGCTTGCATGGTGGTGATGAGCGACAACGTGTATGACACCTTTCTCTCTCGCGGAAGAGGAGAGTCAAGGGTTGGAGATGAATGGGCACTGACGTGGATGTCGGCGACGGCTATAACCATTGACACAGTCTTCAGCAAGCAGGGCTTTGCGGCCGTGAAGGGAAGTGGTGTTGTCATGTGGTCACGCGAGGAAGAAGAAGCAAGAAAAGAGGCGATTCGAGAGTTGGGTTCTCGGTGGCGACACCTCCAGTTGTTGCTAGCGTCGACGGCGGCGTGTCTCGCCAGCCGTGGGATGTGCAGTGGCAACACCTAGCGCTTGAGATGTGGTGTGCGGAGATGAGGAGGAAGAAGCTGCCAGATAAAAGAGGAGTTTTAGTTTTAATTAGTTTTTTTTTTAAATTTGGATTTGTTTTCTTCGTGCTCCCCATCTTAATCTCTGCATCCCTGTTTTCACTTCATACATCTCCATATTTTGATAACTCGCACCCTCTATGTCTTTGTTTCTCATTTTTGAGCCTGAGTTTATGTATTACTCGCTGCACCCTCACATTTACTTCACGCACCCCACCTGCTTACTTCGTGCGCCTTCCATATGTGATAGTCTCGCACCCCTTATGTCTTTGTTTCTCATTTTTGGGCATATGTTTATGTATTACTCGCTGCACCCTCACATTTACTTCATGCACCCTACCTGCTTACTTCGTGCACCTCCCACATGTGATAGTTTCACACCCCCTATGTCTTTGTTTCTCATTTTTGGGTCTGTGTTTTATGTTTATTTCATGCACCTCACATATTACTCATGCACCCTACTATTGTTGTTTTTTTCACTTTTATCCTTTTTTGTTATACAATTTTTTTCTAAAAAAAAAGAGAAAATAAAAATATTTTGAATTATAAAAAATACAAAAATCTAAAATCTAAAAAATGAAAAATGTTCTCTTTTGCTTTATTGTGTCTGTCCGGTCGCCCGTACCGTGTGACACTCATTTTCAAAAATACCAAAAATAGTTTTCTTTCTCTTAGTGTTTGTCTGACTGCTTGCGTCGTATGACACATATTTTCAAGTAATTCAAAAACACCAAAAAATACAAAATTTTCAAAATATAAAAATATCAATATTTTCAAACAGAAAAGGTCAATTTTTTAAGAACTATGTTAGGTTCACTTGAAAAAAAATCGAATCATTTTCAGAAAAAAACTTTTTGAATATGTTTTCAGGAATTACGTAACCTTGATTTCTCACTTTAAATGAGAATACGCAAGACCAAGGTCAATCCTTGTCGGGCCCAAAACTCAAAAAAATATTTTTGTTTCTTTTTAGTATTATTTATCTTATTATTTTTGGGGAAAATTGATATTTTGAAAACCACATGACTTTGCATTTTTAATTAAAGGTACCACTTTCGGGCGGACGTTGTAGGGTGCTAACACTTTCCCTACGCGTAACCGACTCTCGGATCCAAAAATCTGGTTTTTCACAGACTTGGTTTATTTTTATGGTTTTCCATAGTTTTCCAGAAATAACTATGGTGGCAACTCCAAATCTCTTTCTAAACTCGTTTTCTTTTTTTGTTTGTCGTCCCGTCGCGATTCCGGTTGTGACAAACACCTATATGTATGTTAACATTTTATTCGCATAAATAGCATGTATGTTTAACAAATGATACATTCGACTGATGTATTTTTTTATTCTAGTATTTGTTAAAATAATACAAATTAATTTCCATTACATAAGTAAATAATACATTAGACAAGTAAAGAACATCTAGTAGCACCAATTTTTAGTTGGGGTGTCATAATCAGCCTAGTTTGGAGTCGGGTTTTCTGAGAAAGTATTTGATTGTTGCATGTTCAGTGAAAACTGTGATTATAAAACCAATGAGATAAGTTTTAAACTTTTCTAATCCAAAGGCAATGGCTAGAATCTCTTTTTTCTGTTGTTGCATAACTACTTTGAGCATCATTAAGCACTTTACTAACATAGTGAATGACATGAAATTGTTTATTCTTCATTTGTCCCAAGACAGCTCCAACAACATAATCACTTGCATCACACATCATTTCAAAGTTGAGATTCCAGTCTAGTGTAGTGATTATTTGTGCTAAGCTCAATTTGTTCTTGAGCGTAGCAAAGACTTCTTCACATTCTTCATCAAAATTAAATTTTGTATCCTTGATCAAGAGATTCCTTAGAGGTTTGGCAATGTTTGAAAAATCTTTGATGAACCTCCTATAGAATCTAGCACCCTTGATAAACTTCTGATTCCTTTAATATTGGTAGGTGGTGGAAGTTTTGCTATTAATTCCACCTTGGCTGGATCAACATCTATTCCTTTTTCTGAAATTTTGTGACCAAGGACAATTCCTTCTTTCACCATGAAATGACATTTTTCCCAATTTAAGACTAAATGTGTTTCGACACATATTCTCAATACCACATTGAGGTTTTCAAGGCAATCACCAAAGGATCAACAAAAGATAAGAAATCATCCATGAATACCTCAATGTTTTTCTAAATTTAATATGAGAAGATAGATAGCATACACCTTCAGAAAGTTGTTGGAGCATTGCACAAGCCAAATGACATTTTTCTGTATGCAAAGATTCCAAATGGACAAGTAAATGTTGTTTTCTCCTAGTCCAATAGATCCACTATGATTTGATTATAGTTTGAGTGTCCATCTAAGAAGCAATAAAATGTTTGTCCAACAAGTCTCTCCAACATTCGATCTACAAATAAAAGTGGGAAGTGATCTTTTCTAGTGGCTTGGTTCAATTTCCTATAGTTAGTGCACATTCTCCATACTATCATTGTCCTTGTGGGAATAAGTTCAATATTCTCATTTTGGATCACTGTCATCCCACATTTCTTAGGAATAACTTACACAGGGTTTATCCAAACACTATATGATATTGGATATATCATTCCAGCTTTAAGTAATTTTATCACTTCCTTTCTTACCACTTCCTTCATAATGGGGTTGAGACATCTTAGGGGTTGAGCCATAGGTTTGTACTCTTCCTTCATCAAGATTTTGTGCATACAATACGATGGACTAATACTTTTCAAGTTAGATAAGGTCCAGCCTATTGCACCCTTGTTGGCCTTCAACACTTCCACTAACTTTCTTTCTTCTTCACTTGTGATTTTATTGCTCAGAATCACTGGTTGGTCACTATCTTTAAACCCTAAACCCTAAACCCTAAAACATATTTAAGATGGCATGGAAGCTACTTTAACTCCAATTTTGGCTGCTGCTCTTGTTTTTCATTTTTGGGCTTAAGCTCCAATATTGGGGTTGCGAAAAAGGAAACTTCTTTGGTTTGATTTAGATCCTTTAGCACTTTTGAACTCCCTCCTCTTGCTTAACAATCCATCCTTCTAATTGAATTTTTAAAACTTTTTCAAAGGGGTCTACTATTGCAGCTTGCTTTTTAAATTCGAAGCACACTTCATCAAGTGAATATCCATTCTAAAGCAATCCTTCTCGTCATTAGGATGTTTTATTGCTTCAAACACATTAAATATGACCTCCTCATCCTGGACTCTCACTTTCAATTTGCCATTGTCAACATTAATGATGACTTTAACTATTATCATGAAGGGCTTTCCTAGGATGAGAGGTACTTCTGAATCATCCTCCATATCCACAACCACAAAATCTACTGGAAACACTAGTGCACTTTGGACTTTCTAACTCGGGCTTTATGCCTTGGTTATAGCAGAAACGAGACAAATAAATAAGCGGTGGCAGTTTTGTAATTTATGCAATGCTATATGTCTCGGTTATCAATTGACTCGAGGCAGAAACCTATCTTATGTCTCGGTTCTGAGGCACACAAGGCCTAAAGCCTCTTCAAATTTTGTCCCCCTCTCCGCACTTGGAATTTTTGAATTTAAAACAAAAGCTTTATGCCTCGGTTTTTACTGACCCGAGGCAGTAAAGTCAGTTTATGCCTCGATTTTTACTCACCAGAGGCAGTAAAGTGGCCTACTAAATATTTTTTTCTTTTTTTGGACTCTATGGCCTCGAGTGTTGGGATTCGAGGCAGAATATGTTGATGTTGATATGCTTCGGTTTTCAAATGAACCAAGGCAGAATGTGGGTTAAATATCCTTAAATCAATAAACATATCCATCTTTTTCCTTGTGCACGAAAACAATCTTTAGTGCGCGAAATCTCATCTTCTTTGTTTAGTCCCGTGACCCACCATCGTAGATCCACCGTCGTGCCTGCCTTCTCTGGCTGCTGCCGGCGTTGTGCCTCCTCCGACGAGAACAACAGCTGCGCCACCTTTGTCCGCACATTGGGGTATTTTTTGCATTTTCATTTTGCGATTTGAATCCATTTTGTTGGGTGCTTTTCCTGTAAGGTTGGGGTTTGTCTTGTTGTGTTTCCTCACATTTTGGTGTAGGTGAACTGTGAATAGTGGTTGATTGAATGGTTGTTGGCACAAGATTTTGGATGCGCGAGGTGGTGGGTAAATACTCGCGTTTTTCAGCTATAGGCTGACGACGATGACCATGGTGATGTTTTGCGAACTGGTTTCCGTTGATGGTGGTTGAAACGCAAGGAGATCTGTGAATGGTGATGGAGGCGTTTTCCAGTGAGGCTCACATATTGTGCTTGCTCATGTTCTTGCAGGTTTCATCCATTTCTGAATTTCTTTTTAATTTTTAACGCATTTTATGCCTTAGTTGGTATCAGAATCGAGGCAGTAATGATGAGATATGCCTCGGGTAAGAACCGATGCAGAAAGGTGAACCTTTTTTACCTCGACTAGATATGCCTCGGGTCTTAAACCATGGCTAAATGACCAAAATAACCGCGGCAGAAACCCTTTCCTGCATTGGTGAAAGTAGAATCTATCTACCTTGACCAGTGATAATGTTGTCGTGAAGCGATCAAATTACCACTACTTAACTATAACAACTTTAGTATTGCCAAGTTAGTAGTGAACAAATTAGATAGGGTTAAGCTAATCCTGAGTCGTCTCCCAATGACTACGAAATTGATTTCAAATATTTGAGTTTTATAATAATCTATCCTAATGCAATTAAAACTAGTAAATATGAAGAGATGAGGTTTTGATATGCAAAGAATAAATGACATGTAAATAAAAGGTTGTAAACACAATAATAGTAAATAGGTCAATTCCACTACTTTTTCAAAATAGGTTCATCATCAGTTTCCTAGAGATTATAGTTATTGATTTCTTGTCTAAGATTTCAAATTAATCAATGTAACTTCTCAATTAATTTGTTGACGTCCTTACTTTTAACCAAAGTAACTTCTTAATCAAAAACAAGAACTTTATAGATTAGTCGTAGAAAATTTAACCAAAGTAAATTCTCAATTAAATGTTACTATGCCTAATCATTTCTATTCTTTTACCCCTTATATGTAATAAAAAGCTAATTAATCAAAGTAACTTATTGATTAATTCTAGTCTAAGTTTTCACCTTTAATCAAAGTAACTTCTCAATTATTAGCAAAAACTCATTCAATCATATGAAAGTTTCCAAAATTAACCAAAGTAACTTCTCAATTAAAATTTAAAAACCCTTCGACTCATATGATTGTTATGTTATATAGATTTAAAAATCATTACTTTTACTAGATTAAGAACCAAAAGACATAGATGAAAATAAATCTCAACAAGAATCAAATGAACAAACACATTAATTCATCTAACCAGTGGCGGATCTTGACTAAAAATGTTGGAGGGCCAAAGTAATATAATTTTGAGATCATTATATTTCATCATTAGTATAATGCTTCAAAAAATGGCTTATCTATTAAATAATTTGATCATTCGTATATTGTTTCAAAATATGTGAAGAAGTATAATCTATCTTGTTTTCATCAATAGTTTTTTTTGTTATCACTTTTTAATAATGAATTCATTCTTTCATTCTTTATCAATATACTTTTTTGTATATAATATTAAAAAATAATTTATCATAATTTAATAAAAAATTGAGGCACATAATTATTGAAAAAAATATATTATAGTTAAGTCACAATTAAAAATTAATTATAAAAAAATACATGATACATTTTTTTTCTATATTCATAAAAAATAATAGACAAAAAGCTAATGAGATAAAAAAATGTTTTCATTATCAAGTGAGACAAGAGACAAGAAAAGAAGAGGATAAATGAGAAATGAAAGCAAAAATAATGAGTTTTTGTCTAACTTTTTTTTCTTAAAAAACAAAAAGAAAATATAGGAGAGTGAGAGATTATTACAATTTATGAAAAAATAAAAAGACAATAAGAAGGAAAATAAAAATTATCTTAATAAATATTTGGTTTAAGTGCTCTTTTGATTTATGTTTCCATTTAAAAATATTAAGGTGGCCCTCCAAATCTTTTTAGTCTCAATTTAGTCATGATTTTTTGAAAAACTAATGCAATTTGGTCTTTTAAATTTATTGAAACATGTCGATGCTTCTTTCATTAAAATTGAAACTCTTAATATGAATTATTTGTTTTGTTGATGTGATTAATATAATCCTAGTGTCAATTTTTTGACAAAAACAGAAAACAAAAGAGAAATTAAACCTAAATATTTTTATTTTTTATTATCTATTAACATTAAATATTGTGCTTTATAAAAGATATAAAAAAATACACAATTTAATTTTCATCAATTTTTAAAATATATTACCTATAATTTAAAAAAATCAATAAATTTTTAATATTATATATATATATATATATATATAATTAAAAAAATTTCAAAATGTTGGGAGGAGGGGCATGGCCCCTCTGTGCCCCCAATAAACATCCGCCCCTGCATCTAACTTTAGAATCCAGTGAAATCAACCTTAAAAGCTTAGTTGTCTATAGATTGGATGAGATACATGATAAATAATGAATGAGAGAAAAAATAAAAAGGATGAAAAAATGAGAGATGTGGTGGATGGTAGCTGCCAAAATCAAAGAGCTGCTAAGTGTCTATCTTTTACTCCCTTGGGTCTCTTAATATTGACCTTGATTGGACTTGAATCTTAATATTTTCTGTTGTTAAAATGTTTTATCTTTTGATATAAAATCTCTCAAATAATTAACAGATTTTATCGGTTATTAAAATATTTAAAAGATTTTCTCTATTGATAATAATTTGAGGTATACCAAAAATAATTTAATTAATTATTCAACAACTTAATTTTTGTCAAATTATCAATCTACCATTATTGTTTGATTATTTAACTTTGATTGGAATTTTTCCAGAATTGACTAGTTTGACCAGTTTTAGCCATTATCTATCTAAAGGCTGCCACGTGGCAGAGATCTCTCTTTACCTAACGATGGTTTCTGCCGAGTGGTGCTTGCTGCATTTGGGTTGAACGACGTTGGCTGCGGAGGCTTCGTGGGTGGCGCGACTTTGACGTGTGTGGTGCTGTTTCACGGCTTTGGTTCTTGTTTTCTGGCTTTGATCTACATCTGGCGGTGAAGATGGTGGAACTCGTGGAATCGTTGAAGCGACCAAGCAGTGGTCTCATTCTCGCGTTGGTGCAGACTGGTTCGCTCGAAGGTTGCGCGAGTTGGATCTCCAACATTAAAGAACACACAAATCTAGTTCGCGCAAGATTTGCTTCTATCAGATTTGCGTTTTGTTGGGGGCAGCGTTAATCTGATTTCGTCCCTGGTTCAACGTGATTCAGAACCTCTCACGTTTTTTCGGCTTTACGATTTTCTGCAAGCTTCAATAGTGCAGATCTGTGTTGCTGGTGCTTGCGGTGCTGCTCATTTATGCGTCACGGTGGTTATGCTTATGAAGATGTGGTGCGAGGTTAAACGCTACAGTGGAGAAGATGCCTTGCGTGTGCTGCCATGGAGGTTTCACGATTGCTGCTGTCATGGTGGTGGTGCTCAAACGACGCCTGTACAGATCTGCATCGTGGACGTGGGCGGTGTTGCTCCGACGACTATGGCTGCACGGAGAAGAAGATGGTGGCTAGGGTTTGCATGATAGTGAGAATGGAGAAGGTGGATGATGTGGCATGTTCTAATTGGCCAATTTTGATAATGTTGGATAGTGTCACGTGGTGGCATATGGCTGACCATATTTGAAAGGTGAAGATTGTCACATGGCATGATCTAATTGAATTGGGTTAAAGTAGTAGGAGGGCTGTAACTTAGTAAAAAATAGGGGTGCGGAACATGTTTTTGGGTGGTCTACCTAAAGGAGTGTGTAAAATAAAAACTGTGAGTACATTTAACTCTTGAATTATTTCTTTCCAGAATTTACTAATTTTAGACTTAACTTGTAACTCAGAACATTTTTAAATTCACACTTTTAATGACCCAAATTAAATTTTAGCCGCATTAAGGTTAGAATATCCAATAATATTTTATGTAACTAAAATAACTTTTTATGTCATTTTTATCATACGAGCTAAATAAATCCAATAATCACAAATTCAAATTAAATTAACCCTTAATTGCAAAAATTCAATTAAATACCCAAAATTAAACATTAAATGAGGAAAAATATATGAACTCATCAAGTAGCAAGTCTTCTACTATTTCGTATGAATATTTGATTGATCTATGAGCCAATTGAAGTGTCATTCTGGTTGGCTGAACCTCTACATCTCCAATTCTATTTAGCATGGACAAAGATAGAGCTGTCAAAATGGGTTGCAATCTGCGAGCCAACCCGGCTCACCAGGGGTTCGGGCCGGGTTGGGTAGAAATTTTTTTACAAATTTCAATACGGGTTGATTTTTGACCCGGCTCATCTAGAACCTGACTCATCTGAGTTGAACCTGTGGTGAGCTGGGTTGGCTCACCAACTTGCAAATAAAAGGGTCATACAAGTGATTTTTATTAAGTTGGACTTTACATTTGAGTTATGTTAGGTTGTTTTTTTTTAGCCAACACATAAATAATTTGTATTTTTTTATTTTGGTTTGTATTTGGATTACAATTTAGTTTATTTAGATTTTAATTAGAATTACAATTTAGTTTTGACTGAAAAAAATTATATATTTTTTAATTAAATGGACCCGTGAGCCAACCCGTTTAATCCGCTAACCCGTGGTGGGCCCGGCCGGGTTTGAATTTTTCTGGCTCGATAAAATGTGAGTCGGGTTGGATTGGCTCACTAAATCATCAACTCATGGTGGGTCGAGCCGAGTCAGGTCGGGTTACCCATTTTGACAACTCTAGATAAAGACATTAAATTGATACTTGCTCCAAGGTCTAGCAATGCCTTGCCCAATGTTAAGTTGCTAATAGTTATTGGCAACATGAAACTTCCTGGTCACTAGATTTTTTAGGCATGAACTTTTGAATAATGGCACTACAACCAACTTCCAATTCTATAGTCTCCTTCTCTTGGATTCTGTTTTTCTTTGTGAGAAGATCCTTCATGAATTTGGCATATCTATGAATTTGCTCCATTGCCTCTATGAAAGGTATATTGATATGTAACCTTTTGATCATATCTAAGAATCTCTTGAATTGCCTTTCCTTCCTTTCTCTGTTGTCCATTGGGGTAAGGAAAACTTGTCACAGGGGGTTTTCTATCTCAACATCTTTCTTTCTTCTTCCTCTTCTCTCCCCCTCTTTCTTTTCCTTTTCTTTTTCATTTTCTATTTTTTTATCTACTCTAGTATTTACATCTAATACATATTTTTCTACATTTTTTCATAACCTTCATTGCTCATCTCTATTTTTTCGCTCAATTCCATTTCCTCCTTATTTTGATTCAGACTTATTCTTTCCCCTTTTTATTTTTCATTTTCTCCACTCAAGTGGTCTCCAATTCCCTTTCCTATCACAATACCTTGCCTAGTTGTGATAGACTTGCAATGCTCCTTACGATTTATGTGAGTGTTGGCTAAAAATTGGCTTTCTTGTTGATCAACATGTTGCTTTGCTATTTGGCCAACTTGCACTTCCAGATTTATGATGGATATTTTTGTGTTCTTTTGAGTGGTTGTTGTAACTTGAATGAATTAGGCCAGAGCATACTCATATTTGTTCAATCTATCTTGTTGGAATGGTTGTCTATTTTGATAATGTACTTACTGATTGTGCCTTTGTTGATTTTTGTAACACCCTAAGCGGACATCACTTAGTACATTAAAATATAATTAAAATAAAACATTGATAACATTTTCAACATGGAAAAAATTCAAATATTTAAAGACTGTCAAAAACAAAACCAATTATTCGCAATAATCTATTATAAGTTCGAAATCTAAAACCAACTTAAAATAAAAGTATTAAAAATATAGTTCTTTCAAAACCCCAAGCTAGCCTGCATCTTCGCATGTTATAGGATGTACATGCTTCGACTACTAGGAATCAAATAGGAATGGTTTTCGATTGACTTTCTTCACAGAATACTGTGTATAGGTCAATGTATCCGCGTGTGTATACCATCTCTCTGGAAATTTTGTATATGGGTTCATCATGAGGGATCATGGTCTCGATAGGCAGTTATAACTTCTGGTATGTTGCCCAGTAGAGAATGTCTACAGAGCTTCCTTGATCCACTAATACTTTTTTAACAACGAAGTTCTCGAGCTCTATAGTTATAACCATTGGGTCATCTTGCTCCTGGTCTACGTCTTGGAAATCTGCATCTGTGAACGTGATGGGAGGCATCCTCTGGTGTCTATGTGTGCGGGTTACCGCATCGACAGATTGAATGCTTCTAAGGTGCCTTTTTCTAGCTGACACGGTTGCTTCTCTTACCGCAAAGCCGCTTGACATAGTGTTTACAGTGTCGCACAACAAGGGTCAATTAGACGGGTTGATATCAGTCTGTGCCGGAGGATGTTCTCTCTGTTTGTCTTTTCTGCCACTTTGATCTCGTTGGTGGCCTGCGTCTATATTACGGTTATACATTGGCCGAGAGCTGCTTTCTCCTTATCTTTTTACAAACTGTTTGAGGTGCCCAAATCGTATTAGCTCTTCAATCTTATCTTGCAACACATTAGATTTGTCTGTTGTGTGCCCATTATTGTGGTGGTACTTGCAATATTTGATCATATCAATGGTTGGCGGGTTAAGAGTTTTGCGAGGGGGGAATGAGGTCTGTTTGTAGGGTTTCATTGAGGATATGTGAGCGTGAGGGCGCTTAGGGGCACGTGCTGCAAATATCATGGTGGCCTAGGTTCTCTGGGCCTAGGATTCCCTCTTTGGAACACTTTTTCTGTTTTTCTTTCAACAGGTTGTAGGTCAATGCAAAACTTCGTTCGCAATATCTTCATTTCTTCCATACGTATGTAATTTGCCGCTCGTAGCTTAAGTTCATGCATGATGACAAGAGGTCGAAGGTAGATGTTATTTGCGAATGGTCCAGGTTTAAGGGCTAAGGCCATGCACTAGAGGATCACATCTTGTGTTAGGTTTTTGACTCGGAGGGTCACCTTGCTAAACCGGTCGATAAAGGTCCTTAACGTCTCGTCTCTTTCTTACTTGACGTTGTGGAGGGACAACAGGGTGGTCTAATAAGGACGACTACCTGAAACTAGGTAGTGAAGATATTGGATAGGGTGTTGAAACAATCTATAGAGTATGGGAGAGGGATGTAAACCATTCCATGGCTGGCCCTTTAAGGGTGGTGGGGAAGGCCTTGCACATAATGGCATCTTCACTTGTATACAAGCCGACATGAGTGACATATATCTTGATGTGAAGGCTTCTCGTTGCTAGGGAGTGTAAGACCCGTGGAATTTAATTAAATAAATAAATAATAAATGCGGGTAGTGAGAGCCTTTATGTCATTTAATTTTGACTTGTATAATGTGGAAAAGTATTAGCTCAAATGGTTGAGAGTACTTATTTGTGTGAAAGGACTTGGGTTCGAGTCTTATGTATGTCAATTGTGTGTTATTTAATTTATTATTATTTTTGATAATATACTTGATCATGTTAAGTGACAATATAATCATAGGATTATATGAATTATCACGAAACATGAATTTGTTGAATGGTTATGCATTGACTTAACTTTGGCAAGGTATGGGTTCGAACCTTGGTGAACCTAAACTAAACATTCTTTTTGCCAAACTTCCCTTTGGCATGAATGTGAAGGGACATGAAAACATCAAGAGGGACTTGGAATTCTCAAGATTTTTGCAAGGAAACTAGGTTAGAGGAGTTGGACTCCGTTATTTTTATTCGTGTCATTAATTGTGTCCGATGTATGATGAATTGGATGTAAATATTCTGCCTATTTCGTGTGATTTTCGTGTTTCTCGACTTTCTCCAGAAACCACCTAGTGGGTGATGAACCACCATCAGGCGACACATCATTTTGGACTGGTTTTTGGGTTCCTGAAAAGGAACCGCCTGGCGACACATCCTTGGCCGCTAGGCGACACATGGCTGCAACCTAGATTCTGGGTTTTTGGTTGAAATACTTGGCGGTGATAAACACTCGTTAGGCGACGCGAGTCAGATTGACTCGATTTTGATGTTTTCTGTGTTCTGGGAGGATTCTGATCGAGGAGAAGTCTAGTTCTGATTGTTTCTGAATGGCTAGACGTCATATATCTTTGAAGTTCGTGGAATTGGAGGATAAATTGGATGAATTCTTATGAACCCCTTTTAGGGTTTAACAAATTGGGGGATTTATGACGACTGATGTTGGAATTGCGGGGATAAGCTGTGAAATTAACTTAGGTGGAAGAATAGGTACCATTGGTAGCATATTATTTGCGGAGGTTCGCAGGTGTAATGGAAATTCTAGAATTTTTCCTAGATTTCATGCACCGCCTGGCGGCACGGGACTTGCCGTTAGGCGCCAACGCAACATAATGCAACTCTGCGTGGCTGAGAGGATTTTAAGGATTTGGGGATTTTTCTGTGAGGAATTGGCTCAAGATGATGGAACATGGGGTCAATGGATCATAAGCATGTGAATTGAAACCACCTAAATTGTAGATAGGTTATGTTGGGTTAAGTATATGAGACTAAAAGAAAATAAGAGGTGTTGAGATACTAGTGTGATGCATAAATTGGTTTTATTAAAATACAGGATTATGACGTGCCTTGTTTGGATGCCATAGTAAATGCATGAGGTTAGTTGAGATAGGATTATAAGATGGGAATTTGGCTTTTATATGTACGTAAGCTATAAAAAGGGAGAAGTGAAGTCATGACTAGTAGAGACATATGTACTACTTAGGGTAAAAGATGGATCATACTAAATAGTATTATGATCAATAATGGCAGATTGTGAACTCCAAGTGTTGAACTTAAGGAAGTCTAAGAATGGGAATGCTTTACTTGGGGAACCTAAATGAACGTAGGTACATTAGTAGCTAGCCATATGCATAAGAAATAATGTAATCCACTTAGTGAAGTTCATAGTGGGTACTGGTATCTATTAAAATTGGGTCATTAGAGTTGGAGGACCTAAACCAGTAATCATCGCTGTACTAGTGCAGCGCTTGGTGGCAGAACGAGATCCGCCAAGCAATAGCTGCAGATCCAAGAAGAACTAGAGGGCATGGCACTTGGTGACGATGGTCGAATCACCAGGTGGTAACCGTAGGACAGTGGGCTACAGAGGCGCGTGGCGCCTGGTGGTACGTGTCCCCCACCAAGCGATCTGGAGCGTGTAGTGCCTAGTGTTAGAAAAAGATTACTCAAATAATACTAATAATAATAAAAATATAAAATAACATAATAATAATAATTATTAAACCAATAATAATACTAAGACAATATATAAAACAATGAATTTTAATCAGAGATCAACAATTATAATAACAATAATAAATAATAGATAAAAGGTAAGAAGTAGAAATATCCTGGGTTGAGGCACGCATAGCGCTATCCTTAGAGAGAAAACGCCCCTACTGCACAGGGCTAAACAAATACACACTCATATGTGTTTTAAATCATATGTGTTTCTCTCCCAAGATACAACAACTCGTCAGATCGATCGAGTGCAGCGAAGGATCTTCGAACCTTATGAACACCATTGTCTTAAAGATAATATAGAGAAGAAAAGAAGAATATTTCAGAGAAAACTGTAATGTTTGTTGTCTTTGTTGTTGTGTCTTTCCCCATGCACCTAGGTGGCATTTATAGGTAGAAAATGGAGACAAAGAAGTAAATAGTAATAAGAATATAGCCGTTAGTCATAAAAACCATTAACCCATAAATTAAAGGTCTATAAAAACTTCAGTAACAGTAAGTTTTTTATTTTAATTATTTATTTTTTTAAATTATATTAAAATATTTCTAAC
>Ga0099823_1001452_pt1 | contig 19652 bp, 6 predicted proteins | sample CowpearedBW_FD_76831 | JGI IMG/M metagenome (GOLD analysis project Ga0099823, IMG submission 76831) | Root nodule microbial communities of legume samples collected from California, USA - Cow pea red BW | ecosystem: Host-associated > Plants > Roots > Nodule | place: USA: California | collected...
GTAATGTTCTCTTGTCTCATTTGGTAATGAAATACTTGTTTAATATTTAGCTATGTTTTTTTTTATCTCATTATCTTTTTGTATATTCATTTTTTTATGAATATAGAAGAGCAAGTAATGTATTATGTGATTTTTTATAGGGGTTTTTAATTGTGACTTGATTATCATAATATTTTTTAGTAATTGTGTATCTCAATTTCTTATTAGATTATGATAAATTATTTTTTTAGTCTTAAACTTGTTTGGTAGATAGGTATATTGATAAAAAAACAAAAGAATAAATTCATTTTTTGAAATTGATAAGATTGCTCATCATATAAGCATAACGATGATGAAATGAAAGTTTGTGATGACTTTTGAATCGATATGTGTACATTAGTAAAATAGAGAATGAATATTTTGGTTATTTACATTGGAAAAAAAATGTCTGAAAAATTGAATTGTGATTCAATTATTTAATAAGTTCAAGAATATAAAAAAACAAGTGACAATCATTTAGATATGTGTAATTTTTTTTATAGTTATAGTTATATTAAATTATGTATTAATTTTCACTAAATTAGTGATAAAAATGTTAAATATATTATTTTGGCTCATCAAAAAATTTTGGCCAAGATTCGCCAATTGTCTAAAAATCTATTAAAAGGATAATCAGATATTGTTTTTCCTTTTCTCAATCGATAATTGTTTTGAATTGAAAAATAATCTCTATTCAGTCTTAATATGAAAACAATGTTAACCAAATATGAACTCAATTCTCCACAGATTCTTATGCAATGCTGACAAATGGAAAAACTGTGCAGTCCAATTGATGATTGAAATTGATGGGTAGCTTCACAAACTTAATGAGTTTGATAATTGTCTTACTTACCAACCATGCACAACATCTATTATTTTACATAAAAGAATAAACTTGCTTGCACTCATAATGTAAATAATTGTTGAACAGTTATATCAGATTATTAACTGTTACATATAATTTGCTGAATTTTATTTTAAAAGCAATATTCTGATTAATTAATAGTATATTTTATTTTTCTATTGATGACACATAAATATTAACTTCTTAAAATTATTATGTAACTATCTTGTAATCTCCATAAATATATCTTACAAGAAGTTAAATTTAATCATGGGTTTATTTAAGCCTTTCATAAATTTGTATACAGTCTCTAATAAATTAAATTTGTTTTGTTTATTTGGTACTTAAAATTTTTATATATTTTTTTAATTAGGTAAAGTGATTGATGTCTTACTTTATTATTTTGTTTATTTATCTTTACATGTCGAGAAATATGAAATTTTTATGATTAATTTAAAATAATATTGTGATTAATATAAAATAAGAAAAATAGTTTTTATTATTTTATATTAATCACAGAATTTCATGTTTAAAATAAAATACTAATAAAAAAATTTAATAAAACTTAATTAAAAATACACAAATATGAATAATTTGAAAGTTAATTAAGTCTACAATAAATACTAAATGACTAAAACTGATGTTTGATATTTTTAAGAAGATTGTACGTGAAGTTATTATACGTGTTTATTTTTTTCTTCTTAGAGCATTATGTATGTTTAATTTGAAATGATTTACTTTTTTTATCTGCGTAGTTACTTAATTTTTTGTATGATAGGTAATTTTGTTCATGTGTGACGTATTTTTATCATGTTTGGTATGGTTTCATATGTTTTTATGTTGGTTTTTTATTTTCTTTTTACTTTTTTAAATAAAATCTTATATTATGGTAATAATATCTTAGAGTATGTTAGAAGTGGAGTTTAAGTCTAACTCAATCCCACAAGATTGATTTGTTCTCACTTGGCTCTAGGTATATTCATTTCGTACACGAGACTAAAAATTAGTGGGTGGTCCGTTAGCAGTTTAACTGCGGGTAGAAACAAAATGTTCAAGAAATCTCATTAAGATAGACTCTAACATGATTTTGATACTATGGTAGGAGTGAACTTTAAGTTTAATTCAACCATACCAAATCGGCTTATAAAGTAAAAATTATACTCACTTATATATTGTGAATTGATGTTATCTCGAATTGATATGGAACTTCTAAGAAAGCTCTTATTTGGAATGCTTACTTATACTTTGAAATAGTCTTTTATAGGGTTGGATGCATAGTGGTTTTGTTTTTTACATTTCTATGTAATTTATAACCAATTTATAGGTCACATTTTTCACATGGTATAATTCATTAATGACTTGATAAAAATGTTGGTGTACTATTTTGAAAATGACCATTTCAAATGAATAAATTTCGAATGTCAATATATTAAATTGAAGATATTTGTATATTTTTTTAATAATAATTACAAGATTGCATTACCTTAATGTTAATTTATTTATTTTTATTTGTATTGATTGATTCAAAAGGATAACAATATTAAGATATTATTCTCTCAAATTAAACACACTACATTGCTATATCTTAGAATTGATATATATTTTGGTCAGTAAAAGAAAATAATTCTTTGATTTGTTATCTTTATTTGCTAAATATGAACCAATGATAGAAAAAAAAAATTAATAAACATTTCCTTAAAGTTTGACAAGAATTAATACAAATCCAGATTTTTTATTGAAATTTTTTAATCATCGTCTGCAAAATATAAACAATACATTGATACTTTAAAAACTTTTTAATATATATTAGAATATTACGATCAGTATATTTTGAAGACGGTTAATGAAAGAGAAAAAAAAAACCTAAAACAAATAATTAAAATTCAATTAATACCCATTTTCCCTCCCAAACAGGAAAATGTCTTCTTTTTTTTTTATTGCAAACATATATGTTATTAATTTGTGGACATAAACTGTGTAAACTTTTGGATTTCATTTTCCTCAACCTAGACAAAATTATATATACTTTTAATCTTTTTTTTGTTAAATTTCATCGATGACTCTATGGCTTGACTATGACCCATATATTATTGCTACAATTTTCGTAAGGTTTACCAAGGTTAAAATGTATACACATTTTGAGTTTCCTGAGACCCCTACCCTTCACAAGTGGCCATTTTGTTCCATATGTGTGCTCATAATTCAACTGTCCTTCACAAAAACACTACCACCAAGGTCATCCACAAGTTCCTTTGCCATAAAATTGGGACCAAATCAATTGGACAATCCCTTGTGAAGGGAACTTTCATTGGTCCCTAAACCAACAGCAGAAACCAAACAAATCTGGTATATCTTATACTCATCACTTTCTTTTTCAAAATAAATGAGAAAAACTTTCCTGTTTCATCACTTGTTTGGTTCCTGAATTAGCCTACTTTTTCCCCATGTTGGTTATCTTTTACATTCATTTTTTTGAACTTTCTCTTGTGGAAATTCCCCTTTATGTCTCAAAATTGTCCATTTCTATGCCTTACACCAGGACTTAGAATTAGCACTGAATCATCATAGAAGCTTCATTTCATATACTGATAGGGCATGTGATTTTATGGTAAGCTCCATGCTTTTTCAAGTACTTCTACGCGTATGTAATCCTTAGGGAAGGTGTCAAACAATATCCAAACCTATCAAAGAGGGTAGATTCCTTTGGGAGTGTGACAAAATTGGTTTTTTGAGAGGGAAAAAGTTAGTATTATTCTAACTCATAAATGTAGTTCAGTTCACAACACAGTTTATTACAAAAGACTTTGTTCAGTTTCTGCATAATACATCTTTATAAAGAGCCAAGAAACTTTAAGTATGAATAAGTTTCAGATAGAGGATTAATACAGTAATCTGTCTAAATGATTTGCAAAAGTCTCTCCAAGAAACCAGAGAATCTAATGGTGGTTAAGATAAAATATTACTTAGACTCCAAAGTTAAGTTAGGAAGGATTCTTTCTCAAGTTCATTTACAAATGTACTAGACATTAATTTATGATGGTATATGATTGATTGGTACATAAAATCTCAGAAGAAAAGAAAAAAAAAAGGGAAAATGATAAAGAAAGACAGGGATTAAGATTTAAGAGAAAGCTCAACCGAAGCTTGCATGTGCCCCTAACATGGTAGGGTCGAGTATAATTTCATCAGCTACTGTAGCATTTTCGTTCTCTACTTTATATGGTCAGCTAGGAATAAAGATCACAATTAGCATGGTTTCTTCCCAATCTATTCTAAGCTAGACTTATAATAACAACAAGACAAACTAATCTCTATCTGTTCTGTCACATAAAGTATTATTTAGAGGCTATTTTATGGCTATTAATGATTATATGCCAGAAAATGGTGACATCAAAATTTAATTGATAAAGGGTCTAAAAGGAATTTAGAAACCAAAGGTATAGAACAATAAAAGAACTAAAACACCAACATGGTTTTGATTGAAATTATGGGTTTTTATGAGATTTTAGGATTTGATCTTTATGTATGTAACAACAACAATACCAGAACTCTCATTGATAACAAGCAGGGATCACTCAACTATGATGGTAAGGATGCAAAAAAACTGAAGTTGAAGGTTGACCTTTTTTGTTTCATCATTTACTGAATAAGTAGATCATCACCTAGTTATTATATATAATGTCGTAGTTATCCAAAATTCTGCAGAATCAGCTTGCAGGTTCACATGGATTGAGTTTGGTTTCTAATTATACTTTATTTACTGATTTCTGCAATTTAGAAGGTCATTAAAAGAAAAAGAAAAAAGAAGAAACACGAGATGAATAGACTTTTGCTACTTGCATTGTTGATGAGTGTAAGCATCCATGTGAGATTAATTCACTTATCTTATGTCCTTGTCAAGGGAAGTTGTTACCTAGAAAATGATATGAAAATGAATAGACAAATATGTGAAAGGGTTCTCACATAGTCGGTCATAAGCTATTTTCTCTTTTATTTGATTTGAAAGGAAATATGACAGTCTCCAAAGCATTTTGTGCAATAATAGCCATTGCACTGTCCTTGTCAATGTCATTTAGAGCAAGCAAAGAATTATGCGATATACTTTTATTTTCAAATATATCATGTGATCCTGCTCCCATGTTTATAATAAATTTTGTAGCAGTTGAAAGTTTAAGACTTTGGTGATAATCAACATGGTTTACAAAATGGTTACCTCATTATTAGGTAAGTGATGCTAACTACTATTAGTAGCTTATTTTGGTTATGAACAGAATAGCACAGTTTAACCAATAAAATAACCGAATAAATGGATCAAACAAAAAGGAAAAGAATAACCCTTTTGAGATAGACATGGATGCTATAGTTTTGTATTCTCTGAGGAAATTTCTAAACATAGTTTTTTTAAGAAAATTTACCCACTGGTACTTTGTCGGTCGTTTATCATATGTTATGAATTATTTTTTTATTTTGGGTGAATAGTTATATGGTGTGAATACATAGGAAGTAGCTTGGAATGATCCTATTATTAACTCAAAATGTCCTGTAGAATATAATTAACTGAACTACCTAACTAATAATTGAAGAAGATGCGTTTGAACAGTTCACTTATATAAGGTTATGAGGTTATGGATTTGGATGTTTATTAGTTTTTTAACACCAAGGCAACAAAAATTCATTTTTTGAATCATTTGTTTATCTTTTTTTTGTGTCATTTTTCTTTTGTCAGGTCTAAATAATGTTGTGATTTACAGGGTGAGAGAAAATTGCTAGAGGGAAAAAAAGGGATTGTGTTGAAAACTGATAAATAATGAAAAAAAGACAGCTTTTCTATTGATAAGCTTGTAATCTTTTGAAGCATGTTTCTAAGAAATTCTACAATACACCTTTAGGAGTGTGTCTATGCACCTTGAATGTGTTATGATTGAATATGAACAAAATAAGCACACATGCACCAATGATAGCATTCAAAGTTCATGGATGAACATACTTTCCCATATAGAATCTTTTATTTTTCTAAACTCAAACACTTCTACTCACAGACATTGAATGTGAATCTTCCACAGAAGAGAAGAAACATTTGTTAAGCTATATTTAAAAAGAATATAAAAAAAAAAGAAAAATAGATGATGGGACTGATATTAAAAATACCATGTTATCTTGGTTTGGTTTGAATCAATTTAGCATTGGTAATGTGATCAAAGCACCCACAAAAGTCAGCAGAACATATCCACAATGTCTGTCTCATCCCATGTGTCAAATTATACATTTGATTCATCATCACTTTAATAAGAACCCTCTAAGAAAATAACAAAAACATTTGAGAACGAATAACAAGAATGAAGATCCTTAAATATTCTTCATCTCCTGATTCCTATGTTAATTTAGTTTTCTTTCATTAAGAAATCACTGATACCAGATACGATGGTTGCACACTTGTGAAACAAGATCAAGAATACATGGTCACAATATAATGATAAAATTCAAAAAGAGTCTAAATTCAATTTTCTTCATCTGAAAGCATATATTAATGTTAATTTTGTTAATTATTAAACTTTTGTCCCCATGAAGGGAGAAAAGGAAACAGCAACATTAACTTTCAGAACATACTGTGGTTGCTAGTGTCATTTATCACTTTTAACTACCCTTCTTCTTTTTCCTCTTAATGTCATTGATTCCTATTTAGTAAATTCTTGTAACATATTTACACATGTATATGACAACTTTTTTCAAGAAATAGTTGTAAGACTCCACATAATGGTTTTGTCCACACATGTTTTTGTGTGTCAAACACCAGATCAATTAGTGAGTGTAATATATGCAGCACCTAATTTGGACATGATCTTCCACCAAATAGAAGCTCCTTCTTCAATGTAATTAAAAAACTCTCAGAGGGAAGGGTCAAGTAGTTAACTTGCATTTGTGTGAGTGAAAGCACACCAGTTACCATGCACAGTTTGTCCAACTGTAAGCAAGGCTGTTTCTATTAAAGTATCAACCAACTCTTTATCATATTCAAGAACTGAAAATACTAAAAACATCAATAAAATAAAATGACCAAGCCCTTGAAGTCCTTCTTATGTGGCACATTCTGAAGCACAGAGAAGATACTATACTATTGGAAAAGGGGAGCTGCACCATACAAATGTCCTAAGTAGCTTCTTCTTTTGATTTTGCCCAGTTATACAGATACTTCTCCATGTGCTAAGATACTGTTCATCATTTCTTAAGACCCTACACATCTCAATTCAAAGTGAAAGTATTGTATCATTGGGACTCTTCACACCATGCAAGAGCTAATCATACCTCAGCTCTTATCCATTTATCCATTACATAAAAGGCACAAAAAAATTTCTCAGCAGCAACATCCTCTGTCAAATACATAATTTGTTATCAGTTAAAATTTATTAAAGCTGCAATTTTGTTCTGTATTTAATAAATTTGAACAACTAATAAAAATGTTAGAAATACTATACTATTGGCCACAGAAAAATATTAATATTGGTCTATAAAGTTGGGAAGAAAAGATAGTTGGAGTTGCATGTGCAGGGGTGTGGCCCACAATATTAGCGGTTGGGAACCCCAACCAGAACCAGCGCATGTGCACTTCATTTGTCACTTGTTCAGTGGCTTTCGGGAAAAATAACACTTTTGTGGAAGTTAGTAATAAGAGAAAAGAGAAAAGAAAAAAGTAAAAAAGATGTTACTTATAAATAGAGGCCCCCCTTGAAGCACTTGACCTCACAGCATTGCAAAAGAAAGTGCACATTCCTCTGTTTTGCTCCCCTGTTTAAGCCTTTATCATAAGCTCACAATGGCACACAAGCAACTTTTTTCCATGGCTCTTCTCACTCTCATTGCTCTTCTCTTTGTTGACATCAATATCCAAGGTGTCACTGCTGACTATGGTGGTTGGCAGGGTGGTCATGCCACTTTCTATGGTGGGGGTGATGCTTCTGGCACAATGGGTGAGTTTAGCCTTTCATTTCCTTACTTTTTCTTGTCCTTTATGGATTAGTTTTGAGAGTGCAAACACTTCTTCATATTTCTATTTATCTCTATTCTCTTTTTGTGACATCATTGTACCATATGTTATGTCTACAATTTTCACTTTTTATTATCTGCTAGTATGGATGTTCATGCATATTTGCTGTTTTGATGTCAAATGCTAAAGAGAATGGAATGGAATGAAATGAAAGAAAGGAAATCAAGTAGAAGATGAAATGAAGTTCTGATATTGCTATGATAAAATAAAAAATAAACAAAAAAGTGGTTTGTCTTACACTTTTAAATCAAGAAAAAGAATATTGCATGAAAATATTGCCTCAAATTCTATTCCATGCATCTTACTACAGAAAAAGCCAAAAACACTGTCATTTTATTACATGAACCTGAATATTGGCTAGAAGTGTAGTTTTAGCAGGAGAGAGAATGGAGGAATAGTGAAACTGTACAACACGTATTTTGAGCAAAGCCGGTTTTTTACTCAAGCTACTTTTGTTTAGCACTTTTTTCATATGCCATGTTATGTTACCATTTACTCTTGCCGACATTAGCAATAGCCACAACACATTCATGACTAATACTATAATGTGCAAGTGTTTATAGCATCATGTTTCAAAACATGAAAATATTGTCTCTTGTCAAAGATATCAGTTATGTGAAATTCATTGCAACACTACTCTTTTTAACATGGTCAAGAAACTCCTTTGAATTACTATTATTACTATTATATTGAAAGTTGAGATGATGGGGTTTATACTTTTGTTTTATACATGTAGGTGGAGCATGTGGGTATGGAAATCTGTATAGCCAGGGTTATGGAACAGACACTGTGGCTCTAAGCACGGCTTTGTTCAACAATGGCTTAAGCTGTGGATCTTGCTACGAAATGAGATGTGATGATGACCCAAGATGGTGCAAACCTGGCTCTATAATCGTCACTGCTACTAACTTCTGCCCCCCAAATCCATCTTTGCCAAACAACAATGGTGGTTGGTGCAACCCACCTTTGCAACACTTTGATATGGCTGAACCTGCCTTCCTTCAAATTGCAGAATATAGAGCTGGAATTGTCCCAGTGGCCTTCAGAAGGTAATTGAACCCATAAATTTTACAATGCTTTCAAGCTTAAAGGTCACATTTAATTCCTTAACAACTATACCACCTAATTTATCAAGTTATTAAATGTTGAAAATGAATTACTCTCTCATTAAAAGGTCATATAAAGGTACAACACTTATTCTCATTTCAGTAAATGGCCCTCATTCATGAACATGTGAAAATTGGTGTAGCTTTTACCAAACCTCAACTTCTAGCGTTCATGTCAAACTGATCTCAAATTGAAAAGACTTGAATAACATAATTAATTACCTTTATCTATACTAATCATATTTCTTAAGCTTATAAAGTGAGTAAAGACAAAACAAGTAATCTCAAAGAGAAATGTTATTGTAGAGAAAGGTTAACCCATTCGTACAAAGACACAAAATTCCTTAACAAACGTCTCACGTCTCTCTTTCAGAGACTGGCACTTGATAGCCTAGTGGTGAATTCAGTACTTCTCCTTTGTAGGAGCATATTCCTCCACGAGATTCAAACTCTGAGATATTGGGTTAACAAAGTTCCTTAACAAGAAACTCAAACACATTCATGATTTGTTTATTTACATGCAGTTAATTTTCTTATCTGTGACTGATATGTTTAACTAGTACTAAACTAAACAATGGTGCACTTTGGTGATGATGGCAGGGTTCCTTGTGTGAAGAAGGGAGGAATAAGGTTCACTATCAATGGTCACTCTTACTTCAACCTAGTTTTGATCACCAATGTGGGTGGTGCTGGGGATGTGCATTCAGTGTCCATCAAAGGGTCAAAAACTGGGTGGCAAGCCATGTCAAGAAATTGGGGCCAAAACTGGCAAAGCAACTCCTACCTCAATGGACAAGCCCTTTCTTTTCAAGTCACAACCAGTGATGGCAGAACTGTGGCAAGCTACAATGTGGCACCAGGCAATTGGCAATTTGGCCAAACCTTCCAAGGAGGCCAATTCTAGAGACCTTATTGCAATGAAGGTAGAAAACAGTACAAAAAAAAAAGTTTGTATACCTACTATTGTTCTCCTCACTGGAAGAACCATAAAATGTCATAATAGGGTATTGATCAATTCTTGTAACTGATTCTGAAAGGCCAGTGTTTTATTTTATTGGTCTAGAAAGTAGCTGAGGTGTTTATATGGCACCCGCTGGTCACTTCACATATAACATACATATATGGAGAGAGTTATGTATTATCTTGTGTGTTGTGTTGCTTTTCTTCAATCAAAGTTAATAATTATATTCATCAGAGAACTTTTATTTGCATGAAATATTTGTTTCACATAATGATGAGTTGTTAGATGATTAAATCAGTTTAGTTAGTATTACACTGTTGTTTATTGTTAGATTCAAGACTCACTCATTACTCTTGTTTAAGTATCATATGACAGAACAATGCCTTTATTTTATTGAAAAATGTATCGGTAACTAACACCTTTTATAACATTATTTTCTCTGTACTTCTCGCTTATCAGATATCGATTCAAATTCATGTGTTTCGTTAGTTTGAAAATGAAGTCCACCCACATTAAAGTGTCAGAAAAAAAGTGTTATTAACTTATTAGCATTCAATGTAATTTGTAGAAAACAAAAATTTGAAATTTGGTGTTCATGATTTGATGAATGATATTTTGTATGAGAAAATTGAGTTTTCATGCAACAGGTGAAACTTTATGACGTGTACATTTCAAGCCAAACAACTCTTTCAGTGATCAATTTGGCTTATTTCTTATCTGTGTTAATCAATTAATATGCAGAACATATACCTCAGCAACAGTTTCACATTTACTTATTTTCAGATGACAGCTTGAACTTTTGGAATTTGCATGAAAAATTGAAATCAGAGATGAGTAATATCCTAAACAAATATGAGGAATGTTGAAGCAGAAGTTGGTTTTAAGATGTTAAACCTTCAACAGAAGAGTGTTTGGTCAAATGATATCTCGAAGAAAAGGAAGGAAAGAAACATTATTTTCAAGAAATATCTTGCTATTGTGAAGTCTACATTGTTGATTGAAATTATAGGCAGAAGCCAAGGACCTGCTCCTTGTGTTAAGGTTGTTTGTCTGTGATTTCATGGTTTGTAGTGTGCAGACACTATCCTCATTTATGGAGGAAACTATGTGGGAAAGCTACTTATGGTGTTTGGATAGATTATTTTAATGAAGCAATTTATTTTTTTAAAGAATTTAAATTTTTTTATGATGAAATGTTTTGTTTGGATAGAAAAATTAAAAATCATTTAAAATACAAGCATTTTGTTTTAAATATTTCAATTAGTTAAATTAGTAGAAATTCAAATACCCTCAAAATAAGTGGGATTTGAAATTCTTCTCAGTCAACCTCACACTTTAGACTTTCAGATAGAGTTGTCAATTTAGCTCAGTACATAGGCGAACTCGACGAACGGGACCGACGACTCAACGAGCCAGACAGACCGGGTGAACTCGACAACCTAGATGGACCGAACTAGCCGATGACACAAATGGGTCGGGTGGTGAAGAATGTTCTAAAGAGAATCAATAAATATTTAGTTCAAAGTGATATAAAGTTATTTAAAATATATATATATATATATATATATATATATATATAATCCTTTATATATTTTACAAATCTAATAAATTTAACTTTTGTTTTTTATGTATATGATTATAAGTATATAAAAAATTTTACTGCAATGGATAGAGAATTTAGGAATCAAATAATTAATAAACTATTTTGGTTTATCTATATAATTTTTCATCTTTGGTGACGTTGGCTCAATTTCATATTCTTATTTATTTTTAACATTGTCATATCTTAAATATTTATTTAAATTTAAATAGGTTAGCATTTTCAGATTAAAGGAGCAGTTCCAGTAAAATGCAATTAAGTATTTGTTTGTATAAAATAGATTTAAAAGACGTTTTGTTTCAAATTTTTCGATTTGGTGGGTACATAATATTTTTATTGAAATTTTGAAATCAAATTTCAAATTTTTTTATTAAAATATTTCTTCAAAACCATTGTATATATTTTCAATTTCAATTTTGCTTGTTTCATTAAAAATAATAAAGAATGTTGGCAGTTGTATAATACAATTAATTCGTTTAATAATAATTAATAAAAAAAATTAATTAATTAATTATTTTCTTGGTATGTATAATCTTATCCGAAATGTTTGGTAGACTATCATATAAGAAAAAACACAGATAGAAGGAGAAATTATTAACAAACTGAATATTTTGTATCAATAATATGAGCTTCAATAAACTATTTTCTAAGAAATTGGACTTCCATTGAGTAATTTAGAAAATTTTGTTGATCGAATTCCTTCGTGATTAGAGATGGAAAAAATGGATTCATTCATGATTAATGGAAAAAAATTGCAACTAAATATAATATTTAACAAAATCGACACGTGATTCCGAATACAACTATATCTGTTTTCCCTTTACCTTTTTTTAATACCTAAAAAACAAGATATACCAAATTAAAGAATACAAGTTTTTGTTGCAAAACATACCAAAGTTGGGTCTCTTTACACCAAACGTTTTGTTGTTCCACTTTGATGTTTATAAAACATTTTACTTTCCAAAAGGATGCCTTTATTTTGCAATAAAATGCATATTTGGTCTCATGTATATCGGTAAGATAAACTATTTAAGAGGAAAGATGCCTTATTCTGGTTTTGAATAAAAAATTTTAAAAATGTCAAGAAATTAAAATTTATGGTTTTTGAATTATTTATAATTATTTTTTTAAACGGGTTGTTTGATGAATTAATTGAAATATCTTGTATTTCAATTTTTTTTGTTTTGATGAATTAAATTAATTTTTCTTTCAAGGCAAAATTCTATTTTAAAAATATTGGCTCGACCTTTGGATTGGTTGATTCGACTTGACCTTTGATTTGAGTTGGTTTGTCTCAATCTTCGACTAAACCAACTCGTTTAGACCCTTGGTCATGGTTGACTCCACTTATCTTTTGTCTCGAGGTTGAATTGGCTTGACTTTCAAAATTGAAGGTTGAGCTAATTTAGTTCGAGTTAAGAGGTCGAGTCAAGACGATTAAGGCGAAAGGTCGAGCCAAGCTAGTTTTGGTAAAAAGTCGAGACTAGTCGGCCCTAACAAAGGTCGATACTAGTCGACCCTAGATAGAGATTGAGACTAATCAAAGGTCAAGAAAAGTCAATCATGATCGAAGGTCGAGACAAGTTGACTTTGGCTGAAGATCAAGATGAGTTGACCATCAAGATAAGTCAGATTAAGAGGAAGGTTGAAAAGAGTCGGTGCGGACTAAAGGTCAAGCCGAGTAGGCCTGGGTTAAAGGTTGAGCCTCAAGCTTAGCAAAGTCAACTCGGACAGAAGGTCTAGCCAAGTTGACCCATCCAAAGGTTAATATGAATCAATCCTAATCGAAGTTCAAAACGAGTTAGTTATGATCGAAGGTCGAGATGAGTTGGCCCTGACCAAAGCTCGAGACGAGTTAGTCAGGGTCAAAGGTTGAGATTAGTCAATTCTAGTTGAAGTTTAGAACAACTAGATGTTAAGCCGATTTGACCCAGACTAGTTGTTAAGATGACTCAACTCGAGCTAAAAATCGGTATGAGTCAGCTTGTTGGACCTGTGAACTTTTTTCATCTTGTCCAATAAAAAAATTTACAACTTATAAAATTTCAATTTTTTTTTTTGTAATGAATATGAAATTCTATTATTTTAGTTATCTTTGTATGATTATTTTTTATATGTTCAATTCTTTAGTAAAGTCATTATACTATAATTTCCACTTTTTCTTCATGCACTTTTATAATTATTAATTGCACTCCCACATAGTAGAAGTGAAAGGAGTAAAATATTTTCTTCTGCTACACCGCGTCACCATTATTATAATTATCGTTATCACTGCATTATTATTGTCATAGCATAGCACTCTTTTGGAGAAATAAGGAGAGAGAGTAAAACGCTAACTTTAGTTACAAACTTATTCTTAAAATCTAGTTGTAGAAAGTATATATGTTTTGAAATAACTTGTTCCAGAAATTTTGTTTAAGAAATCTCGTTCTGTAAATTTTGTTTCATAATCTGTTTCATATATTTTGAAAATTTTGTTCTAATAAGTTTGGTTCTAAATGTTAATTTTGAAAAGCATTTCATATGATTAAAAAATTCTGTGTTAGAAATTAAGTTTAGGAAATCCTATTATTAAAATCATGTTTTGAAAATTTCAGAAATATTTTTCATAAATATTTTCATAACAAGTAATTAGAAAGTCACGTCGACGAAGAAAAAGTTAAGTATGTTTTTAGTTCTTCAATTTTGACACGAAATTGAAATTCGTCATAATCTGAAACTTTAATACATTTTAGTCCATAAACTTTAAAAATAATGAATATAGTTCCTTTTAACATAATCATATTAATTTATTTTACGTGTAAAACGTATTTTTCTAACAGATATTGAAGTGAGAATGTGTCAAACAGTGTAAACAACTTTAAATACTGATATGAAAAAAATATCATTTTAAAAGCTATGGGTGCTGTTAGAACCTATGGAGGATTAGGAAGAAAACGTCTCAGTTGTCTATTGCATAGATTGGGCCAGAGGCCTAGCCCACATCCAAGAAATATTAATTCTTCATATTGGATCAAAAAATCAAATTTTTAATCTGAAAAAAAAAATTAGATTGTGCAGTTAAAAAACATTGCCAATTTACACAATTTGGAAACTGTTTTTTTATGAAAAAATATTTTCGAATTGTGCAAGTTATATTTTATACAAAAAAATATTTTTGAATTATAAAAAAAAAGAAAAAAATTGAAAATACATGTCAATTTTAATTATAAAGTGAGAATCTTTACATTTAAAAGGTGCAGAAAAAAAAAATATGGAAGTGTGAAATTTCCGTACACATGTCCTTCGTCGTCATTTCAAACATAATTATAATGCAATAGTAGAGGCCTAATTTCAATAATATTTCATATTATTTCTTAAGATAGAGTCTTTATTGAATTAAAAAATTTATTAATTTATGATTTATTAATAATTGATTAAAATGTAATTTTTGTTTGCATAAGTACGATTACATTTAAATTTATTCTTATTTTCTTATGTACGCCATTTTAAACTATTATTTTTATTCGTTGTTAGTATTTAGGGATTATAAAAATATATTAGATTAGTTGGATTCATTAAAAAAATAGAGATATATAGATTAATGATTTCACCTACCAATTCATTTTTTATTTATTGAGCCTTATTGTGTCAACATATCACTGCAGATTTTTGTATTTTTAGACAATAGAATGGCTAAAGTGGATTTGTTCATGAATTAATATTATGTGTGTATGTATTGATAACTTATTAAAGTATTTAATTTATTAAAAACTATTATTACCTTTTGTTTGTGCACTAAAAATTGTAATTTTATCATCAAGTATCATTTGTTTATTGAAATTGTTAAGATGAGATAGTCTAACTCAATAAGATAAGTATTTAATGCAACTATTTTTTAGTGAAATTATTTTCTAAGAATTAATGATCATTAAATAATTCATTTTGCTTGTTTTGACAAGTGCCATAAACCCATCAACACTTGCAACAAGAATGGTGGTTGGAAAATGTTTAAAAGTCTGTTTGAATAGAAGATTCAAAAAAATTGGTACATTGACATTTAAGAAAATACAAGCACCCATTGATTAATTCAGGGTTGTTCAATTAAAAATAGTCCAAGTCTTATGATCAAGCATTTGTTGTCAAAATTTCATTAAGTATAATTAATTTGGATTAGTATTAATCGATCATTTATACAATATTTAGTTACTTTTTTATTGCTATGTTTTGTTTTAAGGTTATAAAATATTACGAGAAAGGATGTCGAGTCGGGTAGGATACAGATAGTAGATCTCCTACCCTACCCGTTAGATAAATATCCTTTTTGTACTCGTATTTATATCCGTGCGGGTATCCGTTATGTGGGTATCCGCACATTTTTTTAATATTCACGGATATTTACGAGTACTTGCAGGTATTTATAAAAGAAAATTTTAATATTTAATAACAAATTTTAACCATAAATTCAAATAAAAATAAAATGTATAACATTTCGACATTTTAAACAAAGTGAAAATAACTCATTTAAGTGGTGTTGAATGACAATTTACAAATAAATGAAGATTTTTGAAAATCAATTGATAAAAAGTAACACATTTAATTCAAAATCAATGTGTTAATGTTTTAATAATTTTTTTTTTAATTTAAATGAGAGTATAGCGAATACGGGTATCCACGGGTATGAATACTATGATATCCGTACCCACCCTGTTAATAAGCGGGTATAAAAAAATACTCGTACCTATTACCCGTGGGTATCCATTTTCTACCTATTGCGGATTTTATCCGCAGATACCTACATGTACGTAATTTTTTTTATGAGACAAATCTTATGTCTAAATACATGAGTAGTGAGTTTGGTCATTCAACAAAATGTTCTTGTTAAGAGTTCCTACCAGATTTTGAGAGATTTATGATAGTATTTCTATAAAGTAAATGAAAGGTTTTACATCAAAATTATTATTATTATTATTATTATTATTATTATGTGTACCATATTTACTTTATTGATTGACATTTATAATAACATATGTCAAAATAGGTTGGAACCTGCGAGTCAACCCGACCATGGATTCGGGTCAGGTTGGGTTAAAATTTTTTTACAAATTTTAGTAAAGGTTAATTTTTGACCCGTCCACTAAGAACTCGGCTCACTCGGATTGAATTCATGGTGAGTCGGATTGGCTTGCCAAAAGGTTACACAAGTATTATTTTTAGTGTATTGGGCTTTGTACTTAGGTCGGGTTAGGTTGATTTTTTAGATAATACATTGGTAATTTGTATTTTTGTGATTTTTGTTTGTATTTGAAGTTTAACATCCTTTTGGATTGCATTTGGATTCTATTGAAGTTTATTTAGATTTTAATTATAATTATAATTTAGTTCTTTTGAAACCAAAGAAAAAAAATTGTATTATTTTTAATTAAATGAGTCAGTGAGTCAACTCGTTTAACCGATCAACCTGTGGTGGGCCAAGCTTTTGTTTGCTAATAAGTAAGTCGGGTTGGATTAGCTCACTAAGTGACCAACCCGTGGTGGGTCACGCCGATCCAAACCAAATTACTTATTTTGACAGCTTTAGATATATTAATTTAATTTATATTAATTGAAATTCATCCTTATCGTGGAGTTCATATAAAATTCATCTATATATTTTGGTAATACGTTTTCCAGAATCAAAGTAAAGAAAATGTTTTAAATTACATATGTTAGTCATGTATTTTGACCATTTACCTTTTAATCCCGTCAACATGACAATTAGACGTCACCTAAAATTTAATATCATTGGTTCTAGATAACGTACTTCATTCATAAATAAAGTATGAAATGAATTTTATATGAACTTTAAGCGATTGAAAAATTCCAATTTCACGCAATAACTAAAAACGTACTTAATCATAGAATAATTTACTCACTACGATAGTAAAAACTTTTATTTTTTTTAAAGACAAAATCTACTTTATATTTTTAACCTTAAATATTATTGGACATTCATCAAAAACAATTTTAACTCCAAACATCTAGCAACAATTTACAATAATAATATTTTACACAAGACATACCTAAACCACTTATATATAAACATTCATATTCCTGAGTGAACTCCCCCAAAAGCAACCTGTTGAAAATTGTAACTAAGTTTATTCAAAACCATTAATAATTTACTATGATAGCCATTTTCCCCATCATCTTTGAGAATGTTCAAAAAAAATCCCACCACCCCACTGCACTAATACTATATTTTAAAGGATAATTCCAAATGTTCATTTTTATTTATTTATTTCTAAAACTTTGTTTGGTCTTCTAAAATCATAAATATGTTATTATTTATTAACTAGTATTTAACCGATTATCCGCTTAAATATAAAAGACCTAACAAAATTTATAAATGATTGTTTAACATATTTGTTACTGTGGAGAATATAAGAAATACTAAAACTTTTAGAAAATGGAAATTTATATTTGTCTTTATATGAAAATCAAAAAAAAAAAAAATTGTGTTAGATTTCTTGTTTACTGAAATAGATCGGTATGATGGACTATCTCTGAAGTTACTTATATTAAAGATTTCGTACGACTTTCAACATAAAATCTTAAAAATTAATATTTATAAGTTTTATCTTTATATGTTATTCAACTTTTCATGAGTGTAAACTTATATTTGCATTTTTAATAATTTGATTACAGGTATCACCATTTTGTGAATTTTATAATTAAAGTTTGTTTCCTGCATATTTTTTCATGTTTTTCAAATTTCACGTATTTCACCAATATATTTAGTGTGATAGTATTCACGTATTCTTATAAAATAGAATCATTTTATCACAAGTACTTTTAAACAACCCCGTTTTATTACCAAAATAATGAAAATATATAAAAATCAAAGAACATGTGCAAAAATATTTAAGTGTGTAAATAATGTGTAGAAATGAAAAACTTATAAATAAATCCGCGAAGAAAAAGTTGGTGATAAATTAAAAAATTGGTAAAATGTGTAATTAAATTTAACCAATACTTAAATAAATAACAAAATGTTTATTTTACTTTAAAACATTGATAGAAAGAAATAAAAACTCATAAATTCTTCACACACACAAAAAAAAAAAATGCTCTTGTTGAAGCATTTGCAGCTTAATTAATTTCTTTATTTTAAAGATCATGCATCCCCAACAAAATTTTAGAGCATTTTACACACAAAAAGAAACCCGAGAGAATTGTAAAAATCCTTTTGAAACAATTATCTTTTCATGACGAAATCATTGAACCCTTTATATATTTATATATAAATCAAATACTTGTGAAAGTAGAAGAGTGTTGTTTATAGGTATAAATAATGAAATGAATTTTGTTTACGACATGTGTGTCTGAAAAGTCAGAATAGATATTTGAAAACGATAGAGTAGTATTTCATTTGACCAACGATTAAATAATCCCTTGTGAAAGCATATCTAGATATTCAGGCTATATAGACTCTTATTAAGATAATAGTTGAAAACTATTTTTGTCTACTAAACTATTCCATTAATCATTATCATCTTTTTCTTTGTCTTTCACTTAGAAAACAACTGGCCGGCTCTTACACGTCTTAGATTGTGGTTTCCTTTATGCTATAAAAAATACTACAACTCCACCATCCAATAGATCCTCAAAATATATAATTTGGACGCCGTCGAAAATTTATGTATCAGTATAAATTTTATATTAAATAAAAAAAATTAAATACAGTATCGAAATGAAGATTTATAAATTTATCGTCTTACATGTTTAGAGGTGTATTGAAAAATTGATTTCGATCGAATTGATTTCATGGACGGAGAAGCTTATATTTGTAGCTTCTCTTTAAAGTGAATTTTTTAATTTTAAATTAATTTTAAATCAAATATACATAGATTTTGTGTTGAAAATTCATTATCACGTTGATATGATGCTAAACCAAACACATTAAGTGTTGAGAATAGTCCAAGTGTGAGTTAAAGTCTTATATTAGAGAATAGACAAAATTAAACATTATATAAAAATAAAGATCCATAACACTATTGTCTTAAAGTTCTGAAGTTACAATGGTGTTATATATCTTATATGTATAAGACTAATATCTTTTA
>Ga0099823_1001460_pt1 | contig 19612 bp, 9 predicted proteins | sample CowpearedBW_FD_76831 | JGI IMG/M metagenome (GOLD analysis project Ga0099823, IMG submission 76831) | Root nodule microbial communities of legume samples collected from California, USA - Cow pea red BW | ecosystem: Host-associated > Plants > Roots > Nodule | place: USA: California | collected...
ATTTTGATAGAAAAAAAAAAAAAAAAAAACTCTCTTGTATAACATCATGAACAGAAAAATCAAAATCAGCAACAGATAACGTAAACACCTTTCCCCTCTAATTAATTGTACAATTTTACTCCACATAGAGAAAACAAAGCACATCCTAGTGATCTTCCTTTTCTCCCCTCCCTCCATGAACTTTTATCTATAAAAATCAAGAATCAAATAGCAAGGTCTTTGTGGGTGTAGCTAATTGCTTTGTCACCATCCACTATCTGTCCACTTCCTTTGAGAATCCTGAACATAAGCAAATGAATGGTTGTAGTATCAGGTATTACCCTTATAAGCCTATTGGTATGTTACTTATTTGTATGTGGCAAATCTAAATCTAATCACATAAATCTTTTCCACCTGGAGTTGTTCAATTCAAATTGAACATGTCAACTAAATGAGATGGCTAGTTATACACAAAAAGGTTTGTATTGTTTCAATTATAATGAGTTAATGACCATCAAGCTCATACCATCTGGTTGTTAACAATCCATCAACTCCTACTGGACCCCGAGCATGAATCCTGCTAGTGCTTATTCCAACCTATAAAAATCCATTACATGAGTTAGGAACTAAATCAACAACCTTGGCATTAGATATTGATTTTGAAGAGAATATTTAGAATAACAAAACCTCTGCTCCTAGACCAAATCGTGCTCCATCACTGAATCTTGTACTAGCATTGTGAAAAACAGCAGCACTGCCAATATAGCAAACATGATTTACAAACTGCCATTGAAAATATGCTGAAGACTCAAGAGTTTAATTGCTTACAAGAACAGGGATTCTTGTGTTTATTAATATATAATTTAGTCATAAAAGGAAATTAAATTACACAAGATAATGAAATGCTGTATAGTAGAAAATGCGATGAGTAACTCATAAAAAGACATTATTATATTTTAAAAATTGCCTGTCAACTTGGCGTAGAAACACATCGGCTACTTCATGATCTTCTGTAACAATGGAATCAGTGTGTGCACTGCAATGAAAGAGAAATGTGATAAATTTCAATCCAAGTCCATAGAGATCTAATTTGAAATGAGGCAGAGAGAGATGGATGAAAGGGAAATATGCTTCCAACACATTATCTACAAATAAAGAGAACCGTGCCTTCCATAAAGATTTATATGATCAATAGCTGCATAAACATCATCCACGATTTCAACTGTGCATGTCAACGAATTGTACTCATGATGTAACGTACGAGCCAGAGGAATATTTAACAAAGGACTTGCCTTCGGTCCTCCAAACAATGTAACACCTACATAAATTTTAAACCATTTCAGCATTCCAGAAACCTTACAAGCTACTTTTTACAGTCCATTTAACTTCAAGAAACTGTTCTTCAATTTTGGAAAAGACATCATAGTCAGACATTCACCAATCTGATAGAAATGTTAGCCATAAATCATACCTTCTGTCCGTAGGTCGACAATAATATTATTTAGCCAACCTTTCGCTACCAAGTCCTTGTGAACAAGTAGTGTTTCCTAAAAATTTAAATTTGAACAGTGAGTAGAAAAAGTAACTGGAAAACAAGGCTTGTGCTTTCATCGATTACATAGAATAATAGAAATTACCATGGCATTGCAGCCTGCTGGATAATCTATTTTTGCATCCAGTACAATCCTCTTTGCCATCTCCAAATCAGCAGATTTATCAACATAGACATGACAAATTCCATCTGTTTGGCAAAAATGTGGTTTTATTACAGTAAATTCATTTGACAAAAGGATTTATCATATTATTTCAAGCACTTTGCTTGCATGTTGAGCAGAAGGGTCTTACCAGCATGACCCAGAACAGGAATTTTAGTGGAGCTCTTGATCTGAGAGACAAGTTGGTTGCTGCCTCTTGGAATCACCAGATCAATTACATCATCCAACTGAAAGAAAAGCAGAATGGGGACTCTAGCTTTTGTTTAAGGAACCAATTATCAAAGCGAGCAAGTTTATAAATCAGAAATTAACATCTACTTTGTGCTTACCTTAAGTAACTCTGGAATTTCTGCTCTTGATGTCACAAGTCCAATAAGTTTTGCGCCGACAGAATCTGGAATGGCTTCAGTAATGACCTGAAGTTCCAGCAATGAAAAAATTACACAGAAAATATTTATTAATGAGACTGAAAAAATCAAATATATAAGTTAAAAGAAAACGGTTCAGAAATTGTCATTTATTTTGAAACTAAACTTTGTGCAAAATTGCATTTGATCTCTTAGCCTCCTTGCCTCCTTTCAAGAGAAGCCCATTCCCACTTCGGATTGCCAAAGAAGCTATCTGTTAAGATTACATGAGGCTACTGGCTTAGAATGCAGATAAACAATATAAAATCAAAAGATAGTCAAATTAGGCTTTTCGTTTCTTGAACTGCAATTTAGACATTTTTTAATCCAAAAGAAATTCCATCCTTTCATGTGATACGAAAAGAAAAATTCATATTATTTTAACGGTCTGATCACAGCTTAGTAGGTAATATAAGCTGTCCAAGCATGTCATGTACAGACAGAAAATTGAAAAAGAAATGTAAATAAAGGCAGGGAAAGGTAAAATTTAGGAATTGACACAATATTAGCCAGGTATCAACAGAAGGTTCAAAAGAAAATTGAAAATGTTGGTTTACCTGCACTAGTGCATCAGGGCGAGACTCAAAAACAATTAAAAGAACACCTAAAGGTGATGATGTTTTCTCCAAAATCAGCCCTTCTGCGAGCTAGATAAAATGTAAGCCGTCAGAAATATTATAGATCAGTAACTATTATTAACAATCAAGTGTGCATGAAAACTTTTAATCCGTATACTTTATGACTGAACGGAGATTGCATCCACACACAAGAGTTCAGACAGCTTTCTTATACAAATTTGTATATAACATAAATCATTTCATTCTTCTCTACTGGCATAATGTAAAACTACTATGATCCATACATAAATTAATATATATATATATATATTATAGTTATGACAAACTTTTTGTTACCTCAGTTCGTTTTAGCACTCGACCAATGGGATCTTCCATGTTTGCAATAATTCGAATGTTGTTTGCAAGGGTTGCAAGCTGTGAGTCATAGTCATTTATCATCACAAATTTTATAGTCTGTTAAAATTGAAATAGTATCAACTATACGTTAACTGCCTTGCCTTCTCCTTCTTTAAAACCAGCCTAGCCACCAAGGATTTTTCACGTCCTTCTTCTTGTGCAGCAGCAACATCAGCTTCATTTTCAACCCTGATGTCTTCTTGATGTGCTTCCAAAGCATCAGCTATTTTTAGCAAAATTTGTTTCCTCTCTTCTGAAGACATGGCCTGTAATGTAACATATGGAGATCACAATGCTAAAGTAGGAATGGTATACTGACAGTGACAACTTAGTATCCACAATCCTGTAAGTGCTTAGGTATAAAAGAAACCTGAAGCCTTCTGGAACAGTCCCTAGCTGCAACTGCCATCTCCCGAGCATTAACCTCTTTTATTGGGGCCCATTTATGAGCATCTTTATGGAAGAGGGTTCCAATAAGTTGCCCTTGGAGAACTTTAAGGATATTTTCTGCTGCATAACCACTGAAAAGAGACGTGAATGTAGCAGAAACAAGAAAAAGCCCACGTACACAGATGGGAATCGGATAGAGTTGGTACCATACATAATGGATTTCATAGTGTTCTTGCAATTATATTGTTTGTTTAATAGATCAAAAATTGAAAAGGGTGACAAAATTTAGTGATCTTAGATGACTCTCCCATAGATTTACTGACTAAATATGTGGTCAACATATACTCATCCAATTACAAAAAAGCAGAGAGAACATATGAACAGGTAGCTGTGTACAAAATTAAATCAATGACAGTGTTTGTATTTCCATTTCTCAAAGTTGTCACATGTCATGTCTAAATAAAAAGTTTCTAATTGAAAATGGAGACACTGAAAAATGCTTTAAATAAAATCTAAAGAGGATACACAAATATGCAGTAAATAGAATTGGTATCAAAAATTCAAAAACAAGTTTCAGTTTAAATTATTGTCGGTAGCATGGTATAATAGAGCACCTGGTAATGATAACAGGAATGCCAGCTTCAGCTGCATGAATAGAAGCCTTTACTTTGGCAGTCATACCACCTCTTCCCACTCTAGACTTGTCTCCAAAAGTAATTTCATTTTGATGTTTCTCTTTAATGTATGTGTGAATAAGCTTTGAACGTGGGTCACTTGGAGGACCACTATAAAGACCCTCTACGTCACTCAACAGAATTAGAAGATCAGCTTTTAATTCCAGTGCCAATAGAGCTGATAAACTGTCATTATCCCAAAATATGCCAGAAGAATCCTGCACAAAAATTATTTGGTGACACTTTAGTATTCTCTAATTTATTCTCTTACCTGACCTTTTTTTTTGGAAAAAATCAAACATTAAAACACCCTTTATATAATATAAAGAATAGAAGGGTTTCAACAAATGCTAGGAATACTTCACAGACAGAAAAAGATCATATTCAATGTTAAACAAGCACGAAAGCCTCCTTAAATACGTTGAGTTGGCTGATGGACAAATTACTAAATTAAAATTCACTTAAGAAAACATCTTATACAGATTCAATATTTAAGTTTAACAGATAAAGTTCAGAAAAATCATCTGAAGAAAACAAATATAACTCTCAACTTTACTTCAGGCTAGCATAACCATTTATCATAACATCAAGAAATAAAATAATAATAATGACACCATTTTTTCATAAAGGTACATAGCTTGAACAATCAGCTCCAAGATTAAGAACAGCTGTGATAACAAATCAGACAAGTAGAATAACAAACAAACCTCATATGGAGCTTTCCTAGTACTAACTGCATCATTCTCGTTGAATATGGGAATAACTTTTAATCCTAACAATGATTTCACAGTTTCGCTGAGTTGCTTTCTGAAATCTTTGTCTCGAAAATCATTGTCTGTCACAAGAAGCTGGGCAGATGTCACATCTAGCTGCAGGAGAGGAAGAGAGGAATTTACGCATCAATATCAATGTCAGTTATCCTAAAATAAGATATGAATTGAATATATATATGTCATCAAGGGTAAACAAAACAAAAAATCTAAACAACACATTTGGAATGCAAGTAGGCATAAGACGATAGTTCAGTAATGAACATCAATTAACAACAATTACCTGACTAAACAAAGCATCATAAAGAGCCATAAGGCTGTTCTGTCCAACAGCAGCACAAGCCTTGCCATCAAGTTCAATTTGCGGCTTCTGAAGGTCCGCGAAGCTGTAAAATGTGTCCCACGAAAGACCAAAGTAAATTACAATTTCATCAACTTTCAAGGATACACCATACATGTGCACCCTCTGATAGCAAATAAACAGAACAAATGTTAGAACTTTATTACCTGCTGTTAATTAATTTTCTGTATCTAAGCCTTTGGCGACCAAGGCCAACAGCTCCTGATGACACCAAAATAATCTCATAACCAAGAGAGTTCAGCTCCTTAATCTGCAATGTATTCTCAAAAGGGTCACACATGCCAAACTCAAAATCCAATCTTTATTCCTTGAACAAACAAAAAACTTAACACAAAATATACATATATTCAAAGCAACCTGCTCACAGAGTGCCCCTAATTTTCCAACCGCTAACCTTCCATCTTGGCGAGTAACCACAGCAGTTCCAACCTTCAAAACCATACAAAACAACCTTAGCCATTTTCATCATCCTATGGTCCAAGCAATGCACACAGAACAAACCATTTGATGCACAACACACAAATGAAACAACAAAAGGATAATATAGTTTTTGGAGAGAAAAGAGAACCTTGATGATGATGCGCTTAACATCTTTGAGAAAATGTCTACAAGGATCTGCGTTCTCCATATTCTGACCAGCAAACTATAGTTCTTGTTCAGTGCGGTTGGCGGAGAAGAAAGAGAGTCTGCCCGTGAACAGTATTTAATCTTAAAGTCACGTGTTGATAAAAAGGTTAAAACTTTACACTGCCCTGTCACCACAGATATTCATATTTTCTTTTATTTCTTTTAAATTACATCCTAGATGGTTGGATAAATCATTCCTCAATCGTTGGTCTACATTTATATTTAAAGTTGTCTAAATTTTCTTTTTCTATTATTTTCCCATAAAAAATTACAAGTTTTACCCATTAGAACTTTAAACAGGAGATCAAAAATTTTAAGCAGTTTTAAAAACGAAGCAAGAATTTTTTGACAGAGGAAGTAAAATAAAGAAACAAAAAGAATCTTGACTTTTGAAAGTTTTTTTTTTTTAACTTTATTGTTTCTGTTATAAACATATCTGATTTGTCGTTGTTAAGACATCAATGTTTCTTTCACACGTTTTTAAACTATGAACAGCAAACAACTTCCAAACACAACATAAGCAATCTGAAAGTTTTGGTTGAAAAGAATGTGTACATTTAACAAGAAATTATGAGAGTACAACTTTTCAATAAAAATTAATAAAATATTTATTATTACCTCTAAAAACCGAAGAATAAAACCAAAACCGAAGTAGTATAATTAATGTTCCCAATGCCTCACATTAAGGGCATCTTCATCTTATTGCTATTTATATAATTTTTTTGTAAGGAAAATGTTGAAATTTGCAGAAAATTGGAAGTTACTGTAAATCATCTTAAATTAAAGTCCACGCGGTTGGATGTTCTTGAGCCAACTGTCATATATGTTGCTATTAACATTTTTTATTTTAAATTCCTAAGCACACTCAATATAAAAAGTTGAATGCTAACAATTAATTAAAATCCGTGATAATATATTATGAAGTTACTTATTACATTAAATAGTATATAAACTACTTACCTTAATATATTTGTTTTCCGATTAAAACTAAAGATGCAATGTCAACTCTTTTAATTTTCTGTGTAAAAACTAAAGAAAAAGTACTAGTTGACATTTCGTGACCCAATACAATTCAACAATTTTTAAAGAAGTGTTCATAAATTTTAAACCAAATATTCTCTTCGACCTCTCATCAATTTTGAAATTTTTAGTTTAAAAGTAGGATTAGAAGTTAGTGTTGTTAGTAATTAAAAAAGATATAGTTGTTTTATATTATTTATTCATATACAGTATATAAAGTTTATATAATATACTTGTGATAGAAAAAAAAATCATCTACACTACCTTACAACAGATAGATAAAGAACTTTAATAACTTTAGATAAAAGTTGAATATATTAAAATTACACATTACTCTGGCTTCAAAATTTTTGTAAGAGATCCATTTCTTTTATTTTATAATAAAATTAACATTGTCAGAGGTAGATTTTTTCCTCTTAACAAAACAAGTTCATTGAATGTGTAACGATATTTAAATATAAAAAAAAAGCGAAGACAATCGTTTTTTAAAATTTAAAATAAAATATACAGTTTTAAAATTAAGGAATATATATATTAAAATGGAAAAGAAAAATAATCTCATAAGAGGATCTCATGTTTCTGTCAAAAAGTACAGCCAAAATAGACTACTCTTTATTGTGGTCTTCAACATCGCATGCACGTCCATTGTCCAATGCAAAAATGTGAAAATTTCGAATAATTTTATTTTAATGTATTTTAATTCAACTTTTTGTTTACAGCTTTAATAGAAATTTATTCTATTATCATGTTTTTACATAAATAATACATGGATTATAATTAAATATAGGTTAATATTGTTAATCTAGTAAAGTTTGGAGATAACTCACAATTAAAATCAAACAAAAGAGTTCGTGGTTATAAGGATAGTATTTATAAATGAAAATAATATTTAAATTTCTTTAATCGTTTTCTCTTTCTGTTAAGGATAGTATTTATAAATGAAAAGAATATTTAAATTTCTTAAATCGTTTTCTCTTCTACAAATATACATCTTAAACTTTAATTTTATTTCAATGATTCAAAAACTTTATCCCATTTGCAGATACACCTCTTAAACTTTTTATTTATTTTAACTAGTACTTAAATTTGACTTTTTCAAATGGAAAAAAAAAATCTTCAAGTAAACTAGTTGGGAGAATATTGGACCCACGACGACATCGTTTGGTTGAAGTAGATTTAAGATCCGTGTTCTGTGTTGTGGTTGGTCCCAGCTCCCAATTCCTAATCCACTTACATTCTTTAATTGGTATTTTAATACACCACAATTATTAATCTACCACATTAATAATCATTATTAATGTACCATTTCCGCAGCACCTACGACTAGGATACCAACCAATTGGACCAACATGGGAAGTAAATACCAATTCATTATTTTTTATTTTTTTTATACTCACTCGTATATTTATGTATATCAATGGATATTTTAAACAAAAATGAAAATTTAAACATAAACTCAAATAAATTATATTCTTAAAAAAAATTCAAATAAAGTTACATCCTAAAATATAAACTGGTTTTTTCTATTGTTATGTATTTAGGAAAACCAATTGTACGATAGATATGTTGCAGAACTTAAGGTTCCAGATTTTATTCTCTTTGGATCAGAAAAGTGACTATCCTTATCTTTGAAATCCACTTGACGAGGGACGAGTTGGGTCACTTCTATGTTTTATTTGAGTACAGTTGAAGAATTGTTTCCGAAATAGTTTTTAAGGAAATAAAAAAAATAAAAGGTAACCTATATTAAAGGTAATTTACAAAAGTTCTCAAATATAACTTATCTACATTATAATTTTAACTTGAATGAATTTATATTAATCAATAAGAAACTTTATTTCATATTATTTTATTTATATTCCACATAGAAAACTTCCCGGCGAAAATTGTGAAAAGAGAATCTATCACAGAAATAAATAAAATGATTAAGATTTAAAAAATTTAAAGAAACTAGTATCTCTAAAAAAATAACTTTAATTTCATGAAATCGAAATAAAAATACAGAAATAAAAGAGTTAAATAAATATTTAATCTCTGGACTTTACGCAAAATTTATTTTCGCAGTACATGATTAACATAAATGTCACGTATTAATTTGTTAAATTTACAAAAATATAACTAAGAACCAAGTTCCCCAGCTAGATTCTTTTCAGCTGGAGTCTCATTTTCACATCCTATTCATATAAAACAATCTGACAACTGAACCTAAAGTGCTTATAAAATTATACAAGCTGCAGATCATATTGAATTGCTTTTTAGTCATAACATCACGAATCTGTACATCCTCGATTCTAATTACGATATGTAACAGTAAGACACATCATTTTCAGTTTCACTAAAGTGTTGAAATGAGATTTGGTAATTACAAAATAAAAAATAAAAAAATGAAAGGAGCTCAAATCCGATAATTACAAAAAACATGAAAGGAGCTCAGATGTTGAGGGCAACCAAATCACAACCTTGTAACTCTACTCGCAATCATCAATAAACCAAAATTACAAAAACCATATCTGTAGCAGATAATTCTACCCAATGTTTTAAACACAGTTAGCCAGTAGTGTGGGTCGGTGTAGAGTGGGTAACAATGACAGTGATTTTGGTTTTATTCTTCATTACTGCAATGCTTAAAGTTATCCAAAGAAACGAACCTTGATGAAGACAGCCAAAGCTATTTGCAAGAAAAATGCAGCAACTACAGCCACTGAAACATCATTTCCTTCTATAAAAGACCTTAGGTTCAAGGCAACAAAGCTAGCTGAAGCAACGCCTGTAAGGATTATTATAATCCAACGAAGAATTCCAACTGGAACAAGCAATAAAAACTGAAAAAAATCACGAGAAGTGTTAGATATGTTGGAGACTGTGTTGCTAGTATTCCTCATCTCATGTTCTATGAATTGTTGCGAAATGAAACTACACAATATTGTAATGAGCATACTAACATTGATAAAATAATATACCATACTTGGAAAATCAAAACTTACAGAGGACATAATAAAAATGGTGAGCGAATACCCCCACATGCACCAGAACCGAATAAGGTTAGCATTTGAACCCATATACTGAAGGAAAAAGTAGTATGCCAACGGGACCACTATAACATAACCATAGATAGACCATGCAGCTGTATTTACGAAGCTGACATCAAAGCTCCAAGAAGTAGTGTTGTCCACATGTTTCTGTGTAAGGTATGTGGCAATATTTCCAAGTAAGGCAAGTACAAAAACCAATGTTGTTGAGATCCATATAAGCCCGTATCTGTAATAAAGTAAAAGTAATTATTAGAAAATCAATACAAACCATCGTATAGGCTTAATTAATAATTTTAAACCAAAAAGGAAAAAAAAGGGCATGCAAATATTGCCTAGCTCCATCATATCTGCCTTCATGTTCTCCCAACATATTTGAAGAACCAAAATTTCATTAATTTTTTCCCCAAAATTGCAGGATCAATATATATATATATATATATATATATATATATATATATAATATTGAATAGAAGAATTATTTCAATATCTGCTTCCATTAAGAGGGGGAAAATTTGCAAGAAGCAAGCAATATTAGACAGTTATGCACTTCAACTTTTGAGCTAGGATGCTGAAAAATTATCCGGTAAAAGTCCTGATGTCATCACTTGACACATTCCATGCACCCTAAGCGTACATAAAAAAACAAGTTATGCATCATCTATTTCGCTCACACTGCTTTAATTTTCTGAAATTCTGGTTAAGAAGTGAACAATTTAAATGGGTGAACAGGAAAAATGCACCAAAATGGAGACAAAAAAAGGTGGCAGAAGCAAAAATTCCATTTTTTTCTCCTACAAATTTTACTGAGACAGTTCAGTTGTCCACTATAGGTTTTCACTTTTTCTCCAAGAGTCACAAATCCACATTTAATACAATGGGTTCTCTATTTTGATTATTGAAAATAAAGAAAAATGGGATTAAAAGAATAACTCACAAATCAGGATTGGCATCTATCTTGCTAAAAAAATCTCCGCTAACTGGATTCAAGGAACTCATCAATCTGTTTACAACGATATCCGTGTCAACATTGAAATACTGCGTGTAGGATGAAACACTAAAGATTCCCAGCCAGTAGCTTGTTGGTTGTTGCCCAAATGCTCCTACGAAGACGAACAATTAAGAGATCAATGAATGACATTAGTATACCATCAATTCACCATAAAATTTAAAATGAAACAAAAGCAATTTTTCCTGCATTAGATTGTTGAATTTAGAGGGTGAGATTGAGAGCAAGAGAGAAAAGAACCATTTAGAGATGATTTAGAGAATAGGAAAGTTTTAGAATTCTTGTCCAATTTAGTGTATAAGTTATACATATCATCCATATAGAGAGAGAGACTCTGGGGTATATTTGCTAGAATTACAGTAAGTAATGCGACCTCCTAGACACTGTTGCCCATGAAATTGTTTTTACCATGTGATAGTATGGTAGCATGATATAGCAACGACACTTTTAACACAGACTACAAAATCAAATATCAGCCAGCACAATGAATCATCCCTCGGTCAAAACATGCAACTGAAACCAAATGTGTGCTTCAAGAAAACAAAAATCATATTTGGAACAATGATAATATTCAATTATTAGTTAAAATCATAAACAAAATATTATTTGAAAGCTCTAGTTCAATTGGTTCACAGAGCTCATTGTCTGAAATAGCTAAAACTAAACAAACTAAAAAGACTCTCCGCAATAAGTTACAACCCTATCACCAAAGTATTCTGAAGATGTGCCAAATCCAAAATGTGAAGCGTATAAAGTATACATACTTCACCTAAAAGTTTGATGATATACCAGTTGGAGTTCCAGCAGTTTGATATCCCTGTCCTTTGTCAACCCCATTGGTAAGGGGGAATGTTTGCATGCTTGCATAAGGGCCTGCAAGAAATGTCACAGACCACCTATTTAAGCTACTGAAACTTTTAACAACAGAGAGAATATCACACATCTCAACATAGGAAAAAAAGCCAATCCTACAATTTCATACCGTTACGAGCTGTGCGACTCTTTTCATCGGCTATGACAGCCTGAACAGCAATACAGAAGAACAAGAACCATAATCAATATCATAGATTGGCTATTAACTATCAAACAAAAATACTAGTATTATTGCCACATAAGGTTTTGTTGAGTGTCAACGTGTTTCAGTTCGGGCCTTACATCTTCTCTTTTCTTAGCTTCTGTTTAGTTTTTATGGTTTTTTCTATTTTTTAAACGCTTATGATAAAAACCAACTGGTATAGAAATAGGTAGTGAATTATATTCACTGGGACTGGTACTGCAATACCAGATTACATAGAACACCGAAACAGAACAACACCATGAACAAATCCAGTGGAAATCCAAAATAGTAATCCATGGTATCCAGATCTTCGTCAGAGGCCGAATACAGGGCTCTAACTGCTCTCAGAATCGAAGTCTACATTCCTACTGCCATATACTGTAGCAACCAATTTGCTAGACACATTGCCTCGAACCTAAGCTTGAACGTACGAACCATATTGAAATGGACTGCTACGTTATGAGAGAAAAACTCCAAATTAAGCTCTTCCCCCAGCTGCTGATATGTTTACTAAACCTCTTGAACATGGAGCCTTCAAAATTTGCTATTTCCAAGCTCGGATTAATAGATATATACTCAGAGCCTGTGGGGGAAGTTGAGTGTCAACATGTTTCAGTTCGTGTCTTACATCTTCTCTTTTCTTAGCTTCTGTTTAGTTTTTACGGGTTTTTCTGTTTTTCAAAGGCTTGTTCTGATCTTTTTATAAGAGACAGATGTACATTCTTGGAGTCACGTGTCATCGATACAATTCTTCATTTATCAGTCATCTTGTGCATGTTTGTTTCTTTTGCTTACACGTTTTCTGTTTATGCATGTATCTTGATCTGGTTTAATCCTTTACCTTCTTCATTTTTTCGTTAGCACCGTTTACAGTGTGTACATCATGATCCCAGAAACCCAATAGGTGTTAGTTTTAATTAAGTTATTATCAGCATCATTTAAGAATTTCCAGAATACTTGCCTTATAATCTGAACCACAAGTAAACAATAAACAAACAAGCAAGTAATTATAGTTTTGTTCCCAGTTTAGTAAGAAATCAAACAGAGAAAAAAAAAAAAAAGAGTGAGCGGAGACTCACGGGAACAGAACCGAGCAAATGGCTGGTGTTGCTTATGGTGTAAGATTCGCACTCCATCGAACGAAAGCTCAAAATTCTGGTCAGAGAGACATTACGAATTGCAATGCTTCCGAGTTAACGGGAAATCCCTAGATTGCAGAACCTTTGATTATGCTACTTACATCACTGGAATGGTTTTGGTCAATTGATTACTTCGCCTAAAGAAAACTAAAATGTTGGGCCCCAAAAATGTCATGAGGCCCAGTAGTGATGAACATATAGAAAAAAACCATCTGAACCCGGGTTTGAACTGAGGACTATGGTGTGTAAGACTAAAGTGCTACTAATGATAATATAAAAAAAATGTCTGAGCCCGGGTTCGAACCGGGGACCTCTAGTGTGTGAGACTAGCGTGATAACCAACTACACCACCCAGACAAGTTTCAATTTTTGATTTTACAGACACATATATTTTAAATTATTTCTTTAAAGTTTCTCTTACTCATGAACACTCTTATGAAAAATCGCAGAACCCAGCGGAGTGGGTAAAACATTTACGACTATTTCAGATAGAATGGCACGCATAATTTTTTAATTTTCCATTTAAATATATTTATTAATAAAAGAAATTCATTTAAACAATGACAGTGTAAAATTTATTTCATTTCAACTATAAATTATTTTATTGCAAGTATTCATGATAACTTTTAATTAGTTTATTATACGTAAATACTAAACTCGTGTAATATGAATTCTTCACTTTTGTTTTTGGCCCCGTACCAAAGTGGGCATGAAATTATCATTGTTAAAACTTTACAAATGCCTTCATGCTATTAAAGTAGTTTTGCATAATTTTTTTTCTACTTTTATTATTATTAACATGAGTATCGACCAAAATATAAAGGTTCAGTTTTATTCTTTTTGGGTAAATGTAGACTCAATTTCTCTAAAAGCCACTAAAATCCTACTTAATAAGTGAAATTGTGATATTCTTATGAAAATGCCTAACTCTTGGAAACTATAGTTGACATTTGACAGGACACAACATGTTAAGATTTACTCTTGCAACAATATTTCTTCTGTACATGTTAATATACTATTCATATCTTACCTAATAATTTTTGGACCACTTCATTTTATCACTTGAAAAACCAGAAGAACAAAAGTATGTTTTGGATTCTATTCTTTTTCTTTTTCAAAATTTTATTTTATCATTTTCAAACTTTATAAATCTAGTTGTCTAACTTTTTTTAAAATATATCATTTTAATATTTTTTGTAACGACTTGTTATCTTCACGAAGTTAATAAAAAACTAGCATTTTCTGTATTAAGATTATGGTACAATAATTTTAATATCTTCACCAAGTTAATTTTAATATTTTTTGTGACAGTAGTTTTGGAAGAAGAAAATAAAAAGGGTTCAATCTAGCATTTTCTGTATTAAGATTATGGTATAATCTAAGAGAAGAGGAATATTCGTACAATAGAGAGAATACAAATCCAAACAAGGGAAAAAAATGATAGATTAACCTTTATTCATGTCTCTTCACCAAAGTTGAAAGAGCAATGAAAAAATTCAGAAAATTTTACTGATATATACCAATGTAATTGGATATACAAGGATGACATTATTATTGATAATCCTTGGTCAACAGCTTTTGAAGCAAGTGTAACAACACTCATAATGGATCCAAATATTGGAATACTAAATTTAACATAAATAAACTATATATATATATATATATATATATAATATAGTAATCATCCGTATATGGTTCGAATTTTCAATTGTCATCAGATACCTCATGCAAAAGAAAAAAAGATAGAATTACATAGATTATCGTGTATTGAGCATGTCTATTCATTTAATTATGCTAACGAAATAAAGTTGCAAACTAATTTTATGAATTTTTGTTGTAAAAAATAAGTTATAGGTAAACTAAATGAGTTAAATCAAACTTTTTAACAAATTGAAGTTAATTTTCAGCTAGACTCATTTATTAAATGAGTATAATAAATAAATATATTTTTTCATAAATTAAATTAAGAATTGGTCAAATATTTGTACTTGTATAGGAGAGAGTGTGAACTTCACTCATTAAAATATAATTATAAAGCTAAAAAACGTTTAATCCGTAAACTATCTTTAAGTTTGAATCCTTATTAAGAGTTCAGTGCCTTCATAAAAACTAATAATGTATTTTAAAACAAAATCATGTTTAAATTTGAAAATAACATTGTTTAACTTCCTACATCTTCCTAAGCTACTTTTGTTAATTTTTTAAATGTCGGTTAAGGTTGTGACATTAATTATTCTGAAAAATAAATCTGCTTTATTAAAGTTATTATCTGTTTTTTCATTGATTTTTTATGCTATTTTTTCTTTTTACTTTTTTCTTTTTTACTTTTAAATATATAATTAAAAAATGTTAATGAATACTGCATTGAACTTTAAATTTATAAATAATAACTTTGGTTGCGAGCACGTGATGATTTAACCTTGCTTTCAAGGTTCAAACTCTGAACCTCACGTCAGGCATATTATAAAATGAAAATATTTTTTTCACAGTAATCACTTACCAGTACATAAAGCTTAAAGCTTCAATGTCTCTGTAGTTATGTTTCAGAAAGTTTATATTCATCTAATTTAATAAGCTCAAACACACTTAAAGACAACATAATCCAGATGAAACATGTGCTTCAGCTTATTCTGAGAACATCATGAAGTGTTTTTTTTTTTCATATGATTGGTTATTATGTGTATGCTGGGCTGAAATAAAATATCTAAAAAAATTTATTAAAATAAGTTTTAATCTGAGTACGATATTAGGTTAGAAATAGACTTTAAATTTAATTGAATTTCACAAAATAATTTATAAAATGAGGTTTATATATTATAAAATTAATTTATTTCTAATTGAAATTTTCAATAAAAAGAGTTAATCTAAGAATTGTGCCACATCAAGAAAAACATCTAGGTTAATTTTCTTTTTCTTTTTATTAAAAATAAAAAAGTTATTGAAACAGGAAAACATCCTCATGCGAAGACTAATTAGCGAAAAATTAACTAAATTTTTCATGTATTTTCATAATCACTAGTCCAGTTATAGTTACACAACTAATTAATTAAGTCGATTTGTGCTGGTAATAATATTTAATTAGTCATAACTTTATCGCCATCAGATAAATGTTACCGAAACTAAAAGTTACCATTGCCCAATTGTTTGGCAAACAGATCCAGCTATATACAACAAATAAAGAAAGAAGAGAGCATGGTTGGAAGATGCTTTTCTCAGTACTTTTTACTTTTAAAACTCCTGGTTTTCAGTGTCTCTTCTATTAATTTACAATCATCGTCACCTTTCTAATTGGTGAGAACGCTTTTTCAGCTTTCTTTAGATTTTCTTTCATGTTTTTTCAGTTTAATTATCTCATACAATTACTATGACTTTAAGATATTAAAATGGTTTTATTTTTCAGGCAAATGTTATATTATACAAAGATTTTTTGTGAAAAATCTGAAAAATATACAGAATACCACTAAAATTTGCATATTCCAATTCGAGAGTATGTATTTCAACTTTAATTTACAATTGTACTAATTTAATCAGTATATTATATAGATTTAAGTAAAGTGTTGTGATGTTAGAAAAAATGGAATGACATGTTTCTCCATCATAATCAAAATGATAATTGATTTTTTATATTATCATAATAAGATTAATCATAATGGATATTTTTTAATAATTATGTAATGTTTAGATGTGCTATAATTGACATATTTATTCCAATTTAAGTTAACAAATATTAATTATATCAAAACAATAGGCTAACTTAAACATTTGAAGGTATATAATAAGTCTACTAAGTGACAGAGTTTAATAATGTCAAAAAAGGCTTAAACCAAAATAAATAAATAAATAAATAAATAAATATATATATATATATATATATATATATTAAATTTTAATATATTTTGAATATTTGACCTACTTCAAAAGTTGTACACATTTATTTAACATCCAAAAGATCCATCTATGTGTATCTTCGTGAAGATGTGCATTTACATGTGTTATCCTTTTTTAAATATAAATAAAGCTACAATGTTTTGTTATCCATCATTTCCTTGGAAGAAATGTATTTGGGGATGAAAACTTTTGTAATTTTTTCAAATTCAACAACTTGTTGATGAATATGCACAGTTATCAGAAAAATAATTACAAATTTATTAGCGGTACAAATTTAAGAATAACATCGTTTGGTTCAATTAGTTTACATCAAATTCATACTTTGAAAACTTTAATGACTTATATTTAAATTAAAATTTATGCATTACAACTATGAATTTGTCAAAAACTATTTTTCTTTTCTTTTTTTTTCCTTAAACCACTCTAAATTTCCAAATAAGTTTAACACGGTGACTTACAAATCCATCCCAAATCCATTAAATCTCAATTTCAATTAAACCTTTATTTTAATTTTAAAAATAAGTTTAAGTTGTCATTTCTCTTTCTTGATGATTTTTTTTTTGTCTAAACAAAACAAATATGTATTGAGATAATAATTTGTCTGAATATACCCATAAAAAGTGATGTTCACTTAAAAAATATTGAAATCAAACGTAAACACAATCTTCTCATCTTGTGAGAATACAAAACATTCATAGGAACTTAGAAAATGCTAAGAGGAGAGTTTATAAAACACCAAAAACTTATTCTAAAAAAATTTGATCGTTAAGAAATTATCATTATTGTATCACCACCTCACTAGTATTATTTAATCATAAAAGTAATGAGAATCAATCTGAGAAAAGTAATAGAGAAGACAACAAAATATAATATTTTATTTTAAAAAATTTTGAATTTTGTAAATGAATCACTTGATAGTTAAAATTTTAATTTATGTACTCAATATAAATTAATTTTAACGTTTATATATTTTAAAATAATCTGTACTAAAAAAAATAGAAACTCAAAAACATTTCTACACACTAAAATAATAATTTTATATGATAACCTCGCTGGGTTCACATATGTTAACATAACTTTTATCTAATAAATAAAAGTCAAACTGTCATTTATTATTATAAATATACATTTTATACAAGTTAAATTTTTTGATTATACAACTTAATATACTTTTTTTCAAAAGGAAATACTAATTCATCTAGAATGCGCACTAAACTTAAAATGGTTAATTACAAACTCATTATATAAATAGTATATAATAAACTAACATTTAAGTATGAGATAAATTCATTGAGAAGTAAAATGGGTTGAATAATAATATAGAGTGTATTATATGGGTTAGTCAACTTAGTTATCAGTGACCGGTCGACTATGTTAGTGAAATTTAGTTGTGAAAACTACTTTAAAGAAGGTTTCAGGAGATGTTATCAAATACTCGACAACATCTTACTCAATTTTTTAGTTGCTGTCAACTTGACTGAAAGCTACAATTTAGGCCGCATGATTACACTGAATGGACCTTCTCAATTGTTGTTAATTGAACTGTCAACAAAATTTGATCGTGGTCTTTTATTAGAATTCGAGTGGGTGTTTCATGAAAACCAACTAATTACCTAATTAATGTAAACATATAAGTAATCACAATTAAGAATGATTGAATTGTGATTAGGTTGACCCTAATCATCAATCCATGGGAAAAACCATGGTCAAATATATAGTTGTTACTTTTATCTCGTATTTATTATAATATTTATAATTTTAACCGTTCAATTTTGGATCGACTTTAATATTAGATAATCTTTAACATGTATATCCAAATCGATTGACAAACAAGAACATCGAACAAAAAGCAAAATGTGAAATTCAAGAATTTTGAAATTTTAAGTGAACGTTCAACTCCCTACACTCGAAACAATAAATAAAAAATTATTTTTTTAGGTTGAGTTTGATTTTTATTTTATACATTTTTTTTTCACGTGAATAAAACAAAATGTACAATAATAAGTTACAATATTACAACGACAACATGCATCTGTGTTGTGTGTGAACTGAGAGAGCATGATGCTTGTCATGTCAATTACAAGATATACAGAAGAAAAGGATTTGTTTTTATATAAGGAATAATATTTAGGATAACCATTTTTATTCGCAGCTTTAGGAATGGAATTTCGAAAAGATCGAACGCAGTTGTCAACTCGCTATAACTATTTATAGATATTAATCTCCTAACCTCCATTATTCTAATATTGTTCTTCAAGCAACCACTGTTCATTTACAAATTTGTTACTTTATATATAGTGAATAATTCACACAAGGCCACTATTTTCTCCATTCTCATACTTTTGTTTCATTTCGACAATAAACTTTTATCTTGAATTGTGAAGAAACACAAATTAGTCATCTTAAATCATATTGACTTTATATATATTCATTGGTTTTGACTATGACCTTAAGGAAATATTATATTAATATAGCTACACTTTGATTGTTCAGCCAAATAATTGTATTCTATGAAATATATATATATATATATATATATATATATATATATATATATAACAAAATAATATAAA
>Ga0099823_1001461_pt1 | contig 19611 bp, 17 predicted proteins | sample CowpearedBW_FD_76831 | JGI IMG/M metagenome (GOLD analysis project Ga0099823, IMG submission 76831) | Root nodule microbial communities of legume samples collected from California, USA - Cow pea red BW | ecosystem: Host-associated > Plants > Roots > Nodule | place: USA: California | collected...
GATGATACATATTTTATTTGGCACACTCTAAAATTTCCTTCCTCTTTTTATAAATATACATATGTCCCATAATATATATATATATATATATATATATATATAAACAATGGTAAATTAACATGTGAAAATTGTGTATTTTTGGATAGAACAACAAAATAGTGGGATGGCACCTCCGATGAAAAAATGTCTGCATGGGACAAACAAACAAATTCAAGCAAACAAGGAAGAATCAAAACTTCCATCTATACCAGCAACAGACCAATTTATCAATTGGTGGGATGCAAGCAACTCTTGCTTTTCAGCTCTGTGAACAGTTGATAAATACACCATGACTGAAGACAAACCAACCAAAAGAGCCTGGTGATGGACAATTAAAGGAAATTAGTCAAATTGTGATACATAACTAAGGTTCCAAACTCAATGGCACAGATGTTATGATATGCACCTGTAAGTAAAATAGAGATGAAAAATTGGAACTTTTCGACTTGCAATTGCATATGCTTTGCCAATACTTCCTGACGCCCGCATGATAATCTAGCCATCTTGCAATTATTGCAATAATGATAATAATAATCCCACTACAAACACTGCAAACATAATAATTTGATATGCTTAATTTTTTAGGTTGAGAATGTGTTGAAAAAAAATGGTGGGATGCAAAAACAACAAACTAAGCAGAAGAAAGAAAGAACCTTAACATGAGAAAAAGTAAAATGTTGTTCGAGATCACTCTTACAAGGCATTAAGGTAGCATGCTTTTTGTACTAGTGTTTGCACAGGATGAAACAGACCATATATGTTATATCCTATGTTTGGTATATTTTGTTAATAGAACAAAGTGGACGAGGCTTCCAAACGTGGTACTATATGGTTCAACGGAAAAGGTGGAACCGTGTGGAACAGAACAGTAGCATTAAATTAATTGTTTGAATGACAAAAGTACTAATAAGTTTTACTTCTCTTTTCCTTCTCGTTGTCTAGTAGAATGACAGAGATAGCACATCTATTTCATAATGTTGCAGTTAGAGAATGGATTACAAAAGTCTCAGTTAATTGCACTCTTTAAATAACTAATTTCAATAACATTTCTCACGTCCTTTTTGGTTTGTATATACAAAAACACCTCCACTAAACGAAAAATTTAAATTAGAATTCAGGGAGGGAGTGTGAAGATTGACTTGTCACAAAACATATTAATCATTTGATACTATATTATAATTTTGTCAAAATTTTATTTTATTTGGTTTTCACTATAGTTATCAAAGCCTTAGAAGATGTGAACATATATTTTTAAATTATAAAAATTATTATTCAAGGAAATATGAGGGCTGTGACCAAAAAAATTAATGGGCACCACCAGAACATTTTTCCTTGCAATGATGACTTGAAATGGGAGGAACTCTGAAAAACAAACTTCTGCAGTGTTTTGCAATCCTAAGAAGACACAATCCTCAATTCCAATGTTTTTCTTTTGCTTTCAAATAAATAAAACATTAATATATTTTTTTAAAAACTAAATAAGCAATTTATGCTACAAATGAATATCATAAAAATATCATGCGTAAGTTAAATTTAAATTTTTTTAATTAGTATCACAAAGTGTTTTAAAATTTTATTTTCACTATTTTTTTCCACTCTCTTTTCCACCCATACAAAACAAGTTAAGGGAAATTTTCCTACGCTTTTCCCTCTTATTTTATCTTCCCAAACAACTATTTTTTTACCAATAACAGTTTTATTCTTTACAATTATTTTCTTCCTAATTCCTTCTTAGTTTCATCTGTAATCTAACAAAGAAAAGATGTATGTGTATGTCTGTGTTGATAGACAATTTAGTAGGTACCAACATAAGACAAAACATTGGACCATGTTTTGCCTTATAGCCACCAAACAGTAACAAAACAAAATGTCCTTGGGACTTCTTTTGCATTATGGCAAAATATATATTCAGTGGAAGTGACTTACACTAATTCATTGTTGTCAGGGATTTCTGCTGGCATCAATGTGAAAAGAGACAAAAACCAGCACGCTATGCAAACATATATTGGTATACCAGATCTCCAGGGGATTGACTTAAAGAGATAAACTGAAGCAGTGGCCCCAGCAATCAAAAAACACCATGTATAGAGCTTCCTCTCTGTGAAGCTGTTAACCTACAAATGCAAGCCAAATAAATATTCCTTTATCACATAGATTAAGCATTACGAGGTTACAGAATACTACAACAAATGCTCGTACCAGGAACTCAAGAATGAAAACTGAGATAGCAATGGTGGCTAGAAGCTTGATGATATAATTCATTCTCCTTCTAGATACTTGCTTCCATAATGTTTTTATAAACTTGTATTCACTGATTATTTGAACCCATAAAAAAGAAGTCGTAATCATACATGCATGGTAAAGAGGAGGAGACTGCTCCAGCAACAAAAGCAAGCAAAGCATTCCCGTCAAGATAGACCCATATAGATATATCTGCAAAAGGTAATTTATTTATATATTTATATAATTAGTTGATGGAAACTAAAATAAAACAATTTATGCTCATGAAATCAATAAAATCAATCATCTTCAGCCAAGAATCTTAATCAACTGACTTCCATATAATTCATAAATATTCATATCCTTAGAAAGTGAACTCTAATGCTAACTCAATCTCACAAAGTTAGTTTGTAAGGTGAGATTTACATCCACTAATATACTATAATTTGGCCATATCTTTATTCGATGTAGAATCTTTAACACATCTTCATGCCGAGGACTAGACATCTCATGTGTGGAAACTAGATAGTTGTGGGTTTTTCGATAGTGGCCTAAAAGTGGTGGCATGATAAGCTCAACAAAACATTATTATAATTGACTTTGATATCATCTCAAAAAGTGAAGTATAAGCCTAATTATATCTCACAATATCAATTTGTAAGGTGAGATTTGCACTCACTTATATACTATAATCTAATCATATCTCTAGTTAATATGAAATCTCCAAAATATATAATATGTACATGCTTCCCCATAAAATATCCTTTATTTTCTTCCTCATGATGTAATATGCAACTCAAGAAATTAAGAAATATCATTTGGAAAATCTAAGCTTACACAAACATTACTTTTCCACGGTAATTTTTCTGAACTGTTGGCTCCATTCCAAAAGAATTTCCTGGCAATGACGTATAAGACTGCAGAACATGAAGAAGAAGATAGATCATCCAACCAACATACCCAAGGGTAATTACAGACATGAGCATCAGCCAGTCGTAAGTCTGAAAATAGTGAAGCCCTTGCAGAGCCAAACTTCTGAGGTTTTGGGAAAGATCCATTGCAGCTTCATAATCTCTAGCTGATATCAGACCCTCAATTTTGTCCAGTGTAGAAGAATAATGAGACAGTGGTTTGAAAGGTTTAAAATATAAAGAATTTGACTGCTTCATATCTGATGTTGTCAATGAAAAACTTTGGTAAGGAACTCTTCCATCCATTTTACTCTATCGTTTTGTTTGAAAGAGAAATGACATTTTTAGTTATCACTTTCATATTAACATTTTGCTCCTGAATTGGCTTTGTGAAAATCTTTATATTTTCCCATTAATAGTTAATGCATTTGGCACATTCTGTCTACACAGAAAACTATATCTATAAACACACACAAGTTTGCATGCTTCAAAATCCTTTGACACAACCGAAGCAGAAGAAACCATGCTGAAATCAAGGAGAAAATTGGTACATATCAAAGATAATAATTAACGTAAGCAAAGGATACATGATTTGCGAAGAAACTGGTTCAGTATTTCTTTTGTATTGGATAATACAGCTTCAACTTCATCAGCCTGAAACATAATAAAATTACATCTCAGATCATCCACCCATTAATAGTCCTTTTGTCATGTAGAGAATTTTTACTTTCCTATATGCTTTAGTACAACTATGACAATGAAAATACATAAAAGATTAAAACATTCTGATGAAAATAATTAATGAAACACACTAGTCAGCTATCATGAAAATTAACAATAAATTCTTCATCAAACACAAGTCAAAACAAGAGGAAGATACCTTGGTCATGTTAATGTAATCTAGGGGTAAACTTCCAACTGAATTAACAGGACATGGCAGACCAAGCAGTGTAGACTGTCAAAAAACCAAGTATATTAGATAAATGAAACCAAAGGATGGTTGAAGAAATATACACTACAATATGAAACCCTTAAGGAAAAATAAATTTTACAACCATGAGGGGTGCAATATCAGCCTGATTGACATCCACCCTTTCTATGTCATGCAAGCCCCATTCAACTGGTGTTGGTGCATCATGCACATGATCATCAACAAACTTAAATCCACAATCAGAATGGTTGCTGCTAGATATTGGCTTTGGATACTTAACACCAGCTCCCCAAGCAACAAGCGGAGTATCAGTGTTTGAAGGATGCCCATCTCCATGGCTTCCTATGATTAGAAGTTACATAAAAAAATACATAAAACCATTACTTTAACACACTGTATTTCAAAACAACAATCAAATAAGAATTATTATAGGAAAAGCCACAAAAAGAAACTCAAGTATTGAGAAAATGAAGATTCTATCAAGCCCAAGGCAAGGACTAACGCTGGAAGAAGTAACTCAATGCATCATTTCATGTCTGTCTCCATATGTGGGAATAAATAGTAAACAGGTGGGATGGGAAAGCATTTTAATCACATGGTTTCCAAATGTAAAACTAAAAAGAGCCATGCAAGTTTAGAGATAAAAATTGAAGATTGCAACATAACTCATGTTCAATAGTATAGGTATTTGGATCTACAGTATAAAGTTAAAAAAATAAAAAGAGCTGTAATCAAAGGATTTAAGCTAGGTGAACGAAATGGAGAAATGGTTTAGGTGTTTTTGGTTGATTTGTCAACAGGAGCTACATGGGCCAACCCCACATGGTACAAAAAGGCTTTGGTTTTTCCTTTCTTTTTCATTTTGTAAGAATTTAGAAAAGTGATAACAAAAAGCAATAAAGAAAAATGGAAGCTAAAAATAATCCAAGTGTCAGAGTTGTGTTTTAGGACATTATCTTTCCAATTTAACTCATGGAATAAAGAGCCGATTGGAAAAACCTGTTTGGGCTTATGAAAGCAGCTTTTTTTACCTTCGTCTAACCTCACTTTTAGCTTATTTAAGCAGGCTTCACAGTCACAATTACAAGCAAGCTCTTATTTGATTAAAATATGCAATCTTGATTCAAACTAAGCATGGTTATTATTCGTTTACTTGATGGTCAATATTAAGAAGCTAATAAGCGGTAGATATTGAGACATCCTTTTTACAAATAAATACTTGCTTCAGCAAGTCTCAACATCTATTATACTTAAATCAAGTTACTTTTGTTTGAGATGAGGTAAAATATTATCCACACACATATATGATAAGAATGATTTGCAACCTTTGTCACTCATCCCATGATCTGCAGTAAAAATATATGCTGTACGATTGTCCTTGAAATAATCTTGAACAAGATTGTAAACACTTTCGGCTACATGGTCAACAACCTTAACATTGTTGAGATAGATGGAAGAATAGGGCTTATGTGCATGGCCATTAGAGTCACATCCAAGCAAGTGGAGGAATACAACAAGATTATCCTGCTGAAGCAACTCCTTTAATTTTGGGTCTTCTCTGGAACTATTAAGAAGGCTTTGAAATTTGTCTAGAGACCACATGTCCAGGAATGATGCATCTGCGTGAAGAATCAACAATACTAAATTGATGAATGAATGAAATTAAGGATTAGAGAATTAATGAAGTACTTTTGTGAATGGTAAACATTTTATTTTCCAGTTAGTATACTACAACCTAGGATCCCGGTAAAATCTTACTAGCAGGAAAAAACTTTACAATATAGCATTTTGACCACACCAGTGAATATTTTACATGGTAGGAACAAGGTCAAATATTAGACCTTTTCCATATTTTTCAAGTACTTGCATGCATGAAATTATAGTAGAAAGACAATAAAGACCAAAAAGGCAATAAAATAAAAATACATGAATAGCCACATTTGATGTCAATGTCTATGAGGTGAAAATCATTAAGTAAAGCTGTAATGTTTAGACAAAAACTGAGTTTCTCAATATTCAATGCTACTGGGCCAGTCAACTGATGAGAAACAAAAGCTAGTTAGGGCTGGGAAGGCATCAACAACTAATTATTGGAATAAGTAGTAAGAAATAGCCAATAACACACCAAGCATCTGTCTAGTATAAAGCTCATATAAAATAACAAGAAGCAAAGTTTGAATATTTAGAAAGTCAGAAGCTCATAATCACCAACAAAAAGCATTTTATTTTAATTCAACAACAAGCAATCACATGCTCATAATCATTCAAAAATATTACAGACACTACATGCTATTTTATGAGTGAACTTAACGGAAAAGAATTGATAATCGAATAACTTCTGGTCACAAATTCAGTAGTCCAAATGTGAAGAAGCTACTAGCTAGACAAAAAAAATGCGGACAATGAAACTTGTAATTGAAAAAGACGTCAGTAGAGTCCAACCTAGGCAAATAGGTTTCAAACCCAGGAAAAGAGAAGGCAAACTGTGATGGACAGAAGAAAATGGTGTCGCTAAATGAATAACTTCAGTGACACCTTTCACGGCGGCAACAAGGTACGAAACACTAAATTCACATATCTTTCTGCGAAGTTTTAAGGACCAAATCATCAATTTGAAAATACAAAGACCAAAATTAAGATTGGAAAAAAAAAAAGTACAGGACCCAAAACATATTTTTCCCCTTAAGTTTCTAATTCCATTGTTTAGTAAGTTCGCACATTAAAACGAAGAAGACTAGGATGAACCAATTATCTTAAAAGCTTAACATGTTTAATATGTGTATTAAACAAAAAATAAAAACAGTGATCGATGACGTCAAACCAGTTGCAAAGTCTTCAAACTCATGGGGGTAAGTATCCCAAGTGGAATGCTCCAAGGCACTACAGAAAATGGGAACTATATCAGGACTCCCAAAAGAAATGGTATGCCGGCTTCTGTTAAACACCGAATCGAACTCAACAGGATTAGCCTTCCACCCTGCAAGGAGCCAAAACCACTCTTTAAGCACCCACACAAGCAATAAGAAGAAAACATAAGCCAATTTTAACTTCATACGCAAACTAAAAAATAAAATATGTGAGAAAGCTTATACAAATTAGCTTATAGGATAACTTCATTTCATTTTAATTTTTTTCTTCTTTTTTGTCTCTCTTTGAAGTCTTTAACCATAAGTGTATCCAAAACGACTCTGGTCGTGTTTAAGGTGACGACTGAAGGAAGAAAAAACTACGGAAGCGTTTTCAGGACAACAATGTCATGTCAAACAAAGAAGGAGAAGGAAACCAACCTTTTGTAACTGCACTGGGATCTTCATAGAAGCCAGCAATTATGGAAACATGACCAGGCCTGGATTCAGTGGGAGGCCTAGCATGAGAAACCCCCCAACGACCCTGCCTTTCGATTATGCCCCTCAGAAACGGCGCTCGGTTATTCCCTTCCGCGTCAAGCTCGAAAAACTTGTCAGCGCGCAAACCATCGGCTGCGTTTCGATTTGAATACGATAAGCATTTGATTAATCAATTTAGGTTAAAGCAGAGAGAAAATAATGGAGCTAACGGTACCAACGAGGAGGACGAGGCGTTTGGCAGGAGCAGCGAAGCGAGGAGTGACGGGATCGACGCCATGGACGATGGGAGTCTTGAAATAGATATCGAAAATGCTGAGCATGTAAACGGCGTGAAGAACGACGCCCAGCGCCACCAGCCATCTCTCCCTTCTCCTCAACCACTTTCTTCCCCTCTCCTCTCTGTTTCCTAAGATCCCATCGCTACGCATTCTTCTTTTCTTTTTTTACTACTTCCGAGAGTGATGAGTATACGAGCACTCACTGAACAGCATTGGAGGTGTATATGTGCAAGCAAGTGTTTTGCTTACTCGCAAGCCGAGTTAGAAATCCGACTTTAGTGGGTCCAGAAATAAAATATATGAAAAACAAAACATGTTTCCATGTTTGTAACTGTGAATTTTTTTTAAAATTAGAATATGTTTATAATATAAATTTAAGTTTAAAAAATATAATTAAAATTTAATATAAAAATTTCTTTTTATAAATTTAAATAATGATACTTTTATTTGACTTATTATTGTACTCGAATTTATTTTCATTTGAAATAATGAAACTTATAGAACCACCATTGATACAAATGTAAAAGGTAAAACATAGTTGAAGGAAAAGAAAGAGTATATATAGTTAAGTTCACATAATTTGAACATTGAAGATAAGGATGCTATGTTGTAAGCGAAAAGAAAAAATCTTTGATAAATATTGTGTGAACTTAAGGAAGATATCAAATATTGTGTTAAATCTTTTTTTTTTACCACATTTTCCACCTGATATAGAAGTGAAAACGTGTTAAAACGATATAAACAACTCAAATGCTAGCATGAGAGGTGTTTGACATGTTAAAAAAAATTAATGTAATTGGATTAAAAGAACTATAATCATTCATTTTTAAAACTTTGGAACATAAATGTATCAAAGTTTCAGATATAAACAAATTTTAATTTTGTATCAAAATTCAGGGACTAAAAACATATTTAACCCAATATATATATACATATATATATATATATATATATAAACTTTCCCTTTCCATATAATATAAAGTAAGGTTAAGTATGTTTTTAGACCCTGAACTTTGATCCAAAATTGAAATTCGTCCATATCCGAAATTTCGATACATTTCGGTCCTAAACTTTATAAATAAATGAATATAGTCATTTTAACCTAATTATGTTAACTTTTTTTAGGTGTCGAACGCATTTCCCAACAGATATTGAGTCGAGAATGTGTCAAACGGTGTTAACAACGCGTTCAACACATCAAAAAAAAGTTAACGTAATTGGGTTAAAAATATTATATTCATTCAATTTTAAAGTTTAGGGACCAAAGTATATTGAAGTTTCAGACAGAGACAACTTCTATTTTTTATCAAAGTTCAGAGACTAAAAATATACTTAACCCTATAAATTATTATAATGTACATGATATATCACCACATAACAATATCATAAAGTATTATGATATAATAACCTAACTATATCCATATTTTTCGAAATCTTTCCCTCGTAACCAACACTACTCACTTATGGTATATTCAACACGACCGTTAAAAAATAGCTTTTTTACACCAATTAAAACAATATCAAAAGAAATCACAATAACCTTTTAATAAAATAATTTTCGACATCACATGCTCAAATAAAAATAAAACTTAGTTAGCTCCTTGTATATCAAAACTTAAAATTTCTTTTACCCATTATATCATATTCATGACAATAATCACATAAAAAAATAATAATAAATAGAAGTTAGTTCCCTAATTGCCTTTTCCCGGGCCTAAAGAAACAAATCTAAATTAATTAACCTTCCAATTTTAATTTTAGAAAATGTCTAAAACAAAAGCATTTCTTGTAGGAATTTATTCTAATGCCTTTCGTAAGTTATCCAAGTTTTCTTAGGGATGGCAAAAAGGGACGGGCCTGGCAGGTCGGCCTATCAGCCCACCCAAAAAATAGTGGTCAAATTGGAAAATGCAACCTACAAACCCAAATTAACCCGGCCCGACGAGCCCGCTAGCCTACGGGCCACAACGGGCCAACCCGTAGCCCGCCCCTAAAATAAAAAACCCATGTGTAGGTACAACTTAAACACCACATGCAACTTGCAAGGTAGAGAGAATTCAATTCATTTTGTTTTTGCTCGCGAACCTAGTGTAGTGCAACCACTCTCTCGTCACTGACTCACACCCACCTTTGCGAAAACCAGAGAACCTCCTTTGTCATCACCACAGTGTTTGCGTCGTGCCTCCTCTGTCGTATCGTCGATTTCTTTACAGGCCATGAAACCAAATCAACCACCACGCTACGACCTCAGCAAAAGGAGATCCACCACGCTATGAACTCAGGGACGACAAAGGGCGACCACCACCACGCACGACCACCACAAGTCCGTTCCTAATTGGCGTTTTCCTTCTAGAATAGTCTTATTTGTACCCCTAATTTGTCATTTTTGTAACCTTAATTTTCCCTAATACTCTGATTTCCCTAATTGGAGATGAAGGTTTGTGTTATCCAACCCCCAAGTTGGAGTCATTCTTTGATTGTTGTTACTATGATTGTTGTTGATGTCATTTCCCCCAATTTGGATTTGGTTACTGCTGCTACCATGAAACGCTTCCCTAGATTGGAGGTAACCAGAATCGATCCTACTGGTGTGGTGGTCAAGTTGTGGACATACCATTGCATTATTGTGTTTTTAGTTTTGTTGAATATGTGTTTTTCGTTTTGGTGGCTTTAATCTTACTGAATATGTGTTTTCTGGCATGGAATGGAAGCCTAAAACTATTGGTTATAAAATTGTTATAGTATGTTGGAAAAAAAAATTATGTTACAGATTATTTGGGCCTCCACTACTAAAATTGAGATTGAGTAAAAAGCTTGGAAAAAAGAGAGGCAAAGTTGGCGGGTTAGCGGGCTGAATTCTGACCTTTGCAGGTCTTTTTTTTTGCTTTCCAAATCGAAATTCAGTTCCCGAGGAACCAAATTCTGAACTGATTTTTTTTTTTAATTTTCTTTTTCACTTTTTTTAAATATGGAGGATATATAATTTTTTTAGTTTAATTTTTTATATTGTAAGATTTTATGTTATAGTAATTTATAATGTAGAAATGTTGTTTGAAAACAAATAAATTTCAAAAAATGGATATTTATATTAAAAATTGAATGTAACATAGTGATGGTTATTGTAGTAATTTATAATGCATTAATTAATTTAATTTAATGAAAGAAATTAGTATTGAATAATTTAGAAATAAATTAATTATGTTATTATTTGATATGCAACATATAGATTATTTTAAAATAATTTAATTAATTGATTCAAAAATTGTTAAACAATATTGTTTTGAAAATGAAAGCAACGAATATTGACTAGATTTATTAAACAATAGTGAAAAAGAAAAATTTAGAAGTATATTCAATACAATTGAAAATTAAACAAATAAAAAGGATATATCAAAGTAAAAAATAGGGTATAAGTATATTTAATAAAATTTAATTATGTGAAAGAATTGCAAAAAAGAAAAGCATTGAAATTTGTCAAAAATAATAAAAAAATTATGAAAATTAGTAAAGAATAGTAGTATATTATATTAATATTTATTTTATACTATTTAAATTTAATAATATTTTTTCTTTTTGGTTTAGGTAAAGTAAATAACTATGAGGTGGGTACAATCAAAGGTAATAATAAAAGATGTATAATTGAATATAATGAAGGCTAAATTCATTGAATACAAGTAATGGTACAAGATAAACTTAGTTGTTGGATGTGAACATCTAAGTCTAGAGTTGTTAGGACAATGATTTCTTGTGTGTCTTTCTGTTCTACAATATGAACACTTCGTGATTGTCGTCCTTCCTTAATGTCCATCTCAGTCCTTATTCTACTTGATTTAGGCTGACCCCTCTCGCTCCTTTTTGTGACAGGATAAGGCCAAACCTGTGGCCCTTGGTATGGTGGCCAATATTCTTCATGCCTTAACTCACCAAAGAAGTTGTCGTATACTTTCAGGCAAACATCCAGCCTATAATGGGGATTGATGTACATGTTAAAGTCGTGATGTGCATTTTGCAAGCTACTATAACATGAGAACATGATATATGTATTTTTTGAAACATCCCACAAGCCCACCACCTTTCATCTAATATGACCACAAATTTTCTTGGAGGGCGTACTTCTCTCGGATTCACCATCTCCTCCACTTTGAATCTTGTTGTATTTCTATCAAATTCAACCATCCTATGCATGTTTAATTTAGAGTTCGCATCTTGTAGGACCTTGGTCGCAAATTCAGAGTAGACATGACCAACACTTACCATTGTAGTTATTTTCTTGCCTCTTTTGGTGAAGTAGGTGTTGCATCTAGTGTACGTGGCCAGTACTATGGAAGAGATTAGTAAATTACTTGTCTTCTTCATGACAAAATTTATTGCTTCAGCAAAATTTGTTGTTAAGTGACCCCACCTTCTTCCTTGATCATACGTAAGACACCCCTACTCTCTTGGAATTTGGTCAACCTATGTTGTTGTTTCTGGCTTGTCTTCCCTAATGATGTCGTAGTAGTAGTTGTAGTGTGGCTCAGTCATTGTGTATGCTGCAAATATGATTTTGAAAACGAATTAGTTAGCAATAATGAGGATGGATAATTAACAACACAAAATAGGAAAAAAAAATATTTATATGTAAAAATGTACCCATGTTGATGAGGTCCTTTTTTAGGGTTGTATTCTTGAATCTTTTTGTTTAATTTTGTGCAATGTGTCGAATACAAAACACATGTATGCAGTTTCCTTTAGTCCAACCACTACTAGGTTCGTTGAATGCTACACTGATTGAGCTGTGGTGGTTCGACATTAAGCATAAATTTTGTTCGACATTAAACAAACTTTTGTCGTTTCACCCTTTACTATAGCAAATACAATGGGAAAAATGTTATTTCTCTCATCTTGCGTAACAACTACTAGAAAGGTGCCCCTATATCTTCCCTATAGGAAGGTTTCGTCGACTTGCACCATTGGTTTGCAATATGGAAAACCATCAATGCAGGGTTTAAATGTCCAAAAAACAATTTCAAAGTGTTATTGGTTTTCCAAGACCTCCTCCCCATGTGTAATTGGATGAGTTTACAGTTTGTATACAAACCCAGACATATAAGTTTGCATGGCTTGTAGGAGGCATGACAATCTATTGAAGGACTCTCCTTAGTTACTGTACATATCTTTAATTATTTGTTGTTTCACCAACCACGTCTTTTTATAGGTTGTGTTATACCTCATAGAGGTCTAGATGGAAGAAATGATAGTTGCAATTGTTGTGGATGGATCAGACTCCACCATTTGTCATAATGTTGGGAAATGATTCTTGATCTCAAGATCTTGTGGTCTTGTGTAATAAGTTGTGTGGCACATTTGTGCACACCTTCAATTTTTGTGATTTCTCAAACTTGGTCTTTTGCACGTAATATTGTTTGACACTTCCAAGGACACAACTAGTGTACATATTGCACCCTCAACCTTGTTGTGTTTGAGTGTGTGGTTCTATATGTGCAATGGTTTGTTATGTGGTATTTGATTAAAGCATATATCACTTGTTCCTTAGTTTGGAACCTCATTCCTTGGGTAAGTGTACTGACATCGTGCTCAAAGTTTTCATGGAACATTGTGTGGGAATTCTTGGTGTGTGTTTTGGATGTATTCTTGATACAATTGGAAGTGTTATGGTAGGTTGTATGGACATATGTATTAGGGTGTTATTCTTGTGTGGGGTGAATGTTTACATTTTGGTCATGCTCATTTGGTTGATCAAAAAGTAGTTCGTTCTCATCTTCACTAAACGGGCCTAAAGACGTTATGGGTAGGCCTAGTGTTTCAACTTCTACCGTAGTTGGAGGGGACAACCTTTACGTGTTATGATGTGCATGTGATTGAAAATTATTTAAGGTTGATAGACCGGTTAATAGTTAGGTATATGGCTCTATATCATTTCCCCATTCCCCTAGGTAGGTAGTGTTTAGGTCAAATGGTTGTTGTGTTGGTTCGGTGTCTGGTTGTGGATGATGTGCATTAAATTGTGTTAAAGAATTTGGTTGGGAAGGTCTCGTACCTGAGTTGTAGGTGGTGCAGACTTCAATAAATGTTAGAGTTGGAGTGGCATGTATCATGTCAAATGCCCCATCCAAGTCACTATCATCTTGGGTTTGAGTGGTAGCGTATGTGACATGCCTGCCACAAACTTTAGTTGGAAATTTGAAGTGTATAACTAGAAGTCCATCCCTTGGATCTTTATTCGCCTTCTCCATTATTATTTGAAGAAGTTATGACAAGCCGAAACCTCTATAGATGCGGATCATGATTGTCTTTGTAGATGCAAAGGAGACACCAGTTTCAGGGTCATTGGCGATTTCTCCATTGTCGTATACGCACACAAACATTGAACCTTCCATTTGAACTTTTGGTTGAAGATGAGTTTAGATGATTTTTCAAAGAGAGGAGAAATTTCAAGATTGAATGTGTGAGTTTTGAATGTGGTGCTGAAGAGAGTTTTTTATAGCATGAATTAAAGTTATCATGTGGCTTTCTCTTATGTCATCATGTGACTTGTACGATCTTCCTAGTCATCATGTGATGCACGACCTCTTATGTAAGCATGTGACTTGCTCGAGTTTTCATGTCATCATGTGACTTGTACAACCTCTTATGTAAGCATGTGACTTGCACTACATCTTAGGTGATCATGTGAGTAACACTACATCTTAGGTGATCATGTGAGTTGTACCAAATCTTACGTGATTATGTCTCTTGAAATAAACATTAGGTGATGTTGTACATCGCATGAGTTGGGACTAAGCCATTATATTAGATTACCATTTCACCACCCCATTATCCTACTACACCAAGTTAATACTTATACATTGAAATTAAAAACTGGTTACACATACCAAGAAGCACAACTTCATAAATAAAAGTACAAATTTTAAAGAAAAAAAACTAAACCTCAATCTAAGTTCAAGGACCTATTGAAGTTATTAGAAAAATCAAAATAAACTTCATCAGGGGCTGCGTTCTGATGCCTTGCTGTAACAAATGTCATTATCTCAACTGAAAGATGGACCGCTTTTGTTGTTGCCATATAAAATATGGACTCAACGTCATCATCTACACACATCATATAAGATTTGTATTGTGTAGTATCGCCATATATGAAGATTGATAACTTGTATTGTAAGTCTACTTCGTATTCATGTAGTGTTAAACTATTGACTGGTTATTCGTAGTATTTGTTATGGTCACCCATGTCGTGTTGGAGCTAATGTATTTACGAAAATAGTAATCTTTCTATATAGATGTTGCCATTGAAGTACACCAACACAGTAAATGTTGTAGATGTCATTGGGGGTAGGAGTGATATGTCACTAACTTAATTAGATTGGTGAATCAATTGATCAATGACATTATTTATAGCGTGATAGGCTCAGTGTGGGATACATGAATGACATTTGTTGTTTTTTTAGGTTAAGGGTTGAGATTGAAACTTGAATAATTTAACGCACAAGATTTATATCCACTTTGCACAAGAACCCATAATTTTTACTTAGTGGTATGTGCTTTAGTCATTTTCATTATGTACACCAGCTTTAATTATGTGGCATGAGATTTTTCAGGTTAAAATGAATGGACTGCATTCATTTTTCATTGTCATCATGAAAGGCACCACTGCTAATAAGTAGCAGGCTTTAGTCGTTGTCATCAATTGACACCCACTTTAATCGTTTTGCTCATAATAAATTTTTAGATGTTGACAATGATAGTTCATATACACACTGCACGATGAATGCCAACCATTAATAACACCAACAACAATATTCACTATCATGATGAAATACGCCAGGCCTGAAATTTAAAAATTAGGCTTTATTGTATCTTACCACATGAACTCACTTTAATCCATGGGTTCATAATCTCTTTGTCGACTACCGACAAACCAAGACATTTATAAATTTTGAATTGGTTTGAGTTCACAACCATAATTGGTTATTAGCAAAAAAACATAGTGATCCATCACGAAAATAACATTCAGAATAGTTTTCTCATTGTTGTTAACAATAAAGGTTGCATTAACTATGCTTTTTATGTGTCAACCACTATGAATCTATAAATGTTGAAGGAAGAAATTGCAAGCTATCATTGTTGGAGTTAGGGAAGAAGGGTAAAAGATATATGGTTTCACAAGCCTATGTTATGACGTTGGGACCAATATGAAATAATTCAGCTCCTTACGGATGACGATTCTGCGACATGGTTGCGTTTTTCCTTCTGTTACCTCATTATCTTCCAATTACGCTTTCAATAACCCTACATCCTGTTGAAGGAGACAATTCGGATGCAACAAACTCCCCTGCAACAACCATGTTGATGAGTGAGGCTTGGTTTTGAATGTGTTTAGACAAGTTTCATTAAGTTCTTTAGTAATTTTTATGACTTTGTTAATGTAACACATTTTTTAATGTATGAAAAAGTGTAAGATTGGTGTTAAGTGAATTTTATCAGCTTTTTAAAGTACTAATTACCTCAGTATTGGTCCCTTAATCTACAGGCGAAATCTATTTTTTAGGTTTGGAAGTTCTCCTAGTGTGTTTAATGGTGGGAATACTATAGAATTGAATGGTCATAATATTTTTATCATACCAATAAGAGGACTACTAAAATTGAAAAAGTCTTGGTATTAGTTTAATTTTTCAACTTTTTTAAGTAATAAGTACCTCAATTTTGGTCCCTTAATCTACATACGTTTTTTTTTGGTTCGGAAGTCATTTTAGTGCATTTAATGGTGGGAATACTAGAAAATTGAATGCTCATACTATTTTTATCACACCAATAAGAGGACTACTAAAATTGAAAAAGTTTTGGTTTTAGTTTAATTTTTAGCTTTTTTAACTTAATGTAAACAAGATTTTTTTTGGACCAATGTCTGAAAAGGTGTCTGCCATAGAGCACAGTTTCCAGCCTCCAATTATGAAGAACCCTACCCAATAGTAAGGTCTGACTCATACAAGTTGTGGTCACCACATGCTATGCAAATAACTTTATTTGAAGGGTTGAGATCAATTCTTTAAAGGTGCTTGCACATGAATTACTACAACTATTGCAAGATGTCAGATTCCCATTAATTACCCATTACATATCAATGGACCAACCTTAATCTAAGGGATGAGGGTTTGGACTCTATAATTTATCTTGAAGCATATTGGGACCAACTAATATGGACGTCATGCACAAGTTTAATTTGTTTTGCCATTATTGAATGGCACCAGTCGGACAAAGTAAAGTTACAATTTCGTCTATCACAAGACATCCCTGAACAACTGAATAACCTTGATCATCTACATAAATTAGACATGAAGGGGATACAAGATGAGAACTGGGTTACTAGACATGCACAATGGATAGAGGTATGGAAGAACAGGAGCGAATTAACTTTAAATGGATTACCAATGCTCGGGCCACTTGTTCACACATCAAAGTACATGTCCTGGTATATATCAAACTCATGTTTATTTTTATCAGTTCAACAAATGTTAAATGATCCTAGAATGCACCGTGACACGACATCGACATATGTCCCTCCTCTTGCATATGTGAATAGGCATGAATTAAATAATGCACAACCTTCACACCCAGATCCACCTAGACCTAAAGAGAGAAGGAGGAAGCCCACCAGAAACAAGCATTGACCACGGTGCGGAACTGGACACCACTACGAGGATTAAATGGAAAATAATGTATTTTAATGAAACACTTTAAACATGACAAAATACATGCCTATTGTAGGCCTCCTTAAAGCATCTAAGTAATATATAACATTACAATTTGAAAACCCAAAAACTGTACACCACCACGTTAAATTGAAGAAAAAAAAGTCAAAATGCTTTAAATAATTTGCATATGCAATTATTGCATGCACTCACACAAAGTGAAACCACAAAGATGTGACCCTTTTACTGTTGTGGTAGCACACACCTACAACCCATTCCAAAACAGCTATTAACTTCATGCAAAACCAATGAACTCCTCCAACACATTAAACATCACACCACGTAAACCCTTTTAGCACCCCTTTCCTTTTCGCATTAACTCTAATTATTTCTGCAGAGAACAAACAAGATAAGTTAGGCACAAGCGTCACCTTACCCATGTAGTCCGCTATCTCTTCAGTTGGCCTCTTCTCGGTTGGTACATGTCGGCTTGGACCCAGGAGGGGTTACCTGCAGAAGGGACTCCGAAGCTCAAGTGAGTCAAAGCTCTCAAAAGGTCAAATCAGATGATTAATGGAGTAATGAATGCGTCCCTTTAATTATTGGGGTCCACGTGTATTTATAGAGCATTAATTATGTTTGGTTACGTCATGGGCTGGACCCTAGTTTGGGCTGTAGGTGGGCCTGGGCCTTGGCCCATGCCCTTAGTTCGATTATTGCGGGCTTATTGGATGTCAGGGGGCTTTCATTTCGCTAAATCTTTAGGAACGGTCTGATCTGGTTACTTCTCCAGTTGGCTGATGTCGTCTTTGGCCGTGCACTGTCTTAGGTTGGCCGTTTTGTTATGAGTTTATGTTTATGCCGGCCCAAGGCGTGTACTTGGGTTGTTTCCGGCATATACGTGGGGGTCGTTATTTATATGGTTAAGTTGGCCAGGTACGGTACATTAACCAATCCCATGCCTATGTAAAACCTTCTAACGTTGAAACCCTAAGATAAAAAAATAGGCCTTTACGTAAAGCTAAACCTCCAACTACAAACCAATTTTGAAACCAAAAAGTTGTAACATGTGAATGGTCCAAAGGCAACCCCATGACTCATGCACTCATAGAGATCTCCCAACTAACAACGCTTCAGGAAATATTGGATGCATGGCAGCACAAAAAGAAACAAAACAGAAACAAGATCATCACTTAAAATGGGATTAACGCTGCAACAAGGCAAGTACAACTGCACCATCTTCGTTACTACCCTAGACAACCACTTACCCAAGGTTTTTCTCCAATATAAACTATACTCATATGAATGGTCCTTCATGATACACCGGAACGAAAGATATGCAGGTTAGAGAACACATGTGAAAGATAACAGACTCCAACATTCAAACCGAACACAAAAGTAAGGTAATAGCCATCACATAATGAAAAGAAAACATAGCATTCAAGCATCAAGGAAGGCCATATAAATTTAGAAATAACCTGAACAAACTTCATCATTATATATCTTACCGCATGCATACTCTCTCAACATTATTCATTAACAAGCTTCACCAAAATCAGGTTCAACTTCATCACATACATAACAAGATAATTAAACACACAAGGTTGGCTTCCCCTACCTCTTGTAGCAACCTTCAAAAGAACGTTTCTCTCTAAGCTTCAACCTACTCTTCACGGTTTTCTCCTATGCTTTGTCGTTTTCTCACTTCCTTTTTTATGCACTCCCTAAACCTATAAACCTATAGGGTTTTTATATTATCTCCCGAAACCCTAAATTTTAACCTAAATTAAATCCCTTCTTTCCTCTTTCAGCACTGTTTGATATCTAACACCTAGCGGTGAGAGGCTTCTGCCAGACACCACTTTTGTTGATGTGGCAAGTTGGCCCTTTTTCTTTTGTTTTTGTGAGGGGAAACTCATCTTGGACAGTTTGGAGCTCTAACAACACGTTTTGGAGCTCTTTGAGGTCTACTAGGGCTATTGGGAACTCCCTTTCTTCCTCTTTGTATCTCTTCCCTCTTCCACTTCCATTTTGTAAGCTTGGGCTCTCCATGATAATGGAGAGCTAAACCCATTTTTGTTGGGGTTAGATGTAGCCACTGAATTTTCATGTATTTATGGATGATTTGAATATATATGCTTCTTCCATTAATTGCTAGTATCCTTGTTTATTTACTTAAAGCTTGCTTTGTTTTAA
>Ga0099823_1001472_pt1 | contig 19574 bp, 7 predicted proteins | sample CowpearedBW_FD_76831 | JGI IMG/M metagenome (GOLD analysis project Ga0099823, IMG submission 76831) | Root nodule microbial communities of legume samples collected from California, USA - Cow pea red BW | ecosystem: Host-associated > Plants > Roots > Nodule | place: USA: California | collected...
CTATACGTACTTACAATTTGGAATTGATTAGGTCGTGTTCTTCATTATTATTTATTGTAGCATGTTTTTAATAAAGTCAATATATTTTCACTCAAGAGGGAATTTGTTTATGTACTATTTCAATTCAGTTTTCTTTCTTTGTATTTTTCATTCTTTGATAAAATGGTTGTTACACGTTACAAGAGTCGCTTTTTTTATCAACTTAACTGCTTCGGTCAATGGAAAAGATTCTCCTTTGATGCATTAATTATGTATAGCTTTCGTAATAATAATAATATTATGACCTAAATATCTTTTTCATTTTTTTTTGTAAATTTAGAAATTGAATAAGTAATCATTTTTAGTATAATAAAAAAATTGTTACATTAATATACTAATTTTAATTTTATTTAAATTACATTAATGAATGATATAATTAAATGTGTTTAATTCTTAACAAGGGTTACATGTTTATAAAAGAGCTAATTTTAACCTTAATATGCAATAATCTTGAATGAACTAGTTTATCTTTGTTTTTTTCTTTTTTGCTTTATGAATTTAAAATCTTAATTATATATTAACATTAGTTGTTTTAGTAATTACACACAAGTAATAATTATAGTAAAGAACAAAAATGTATATTGTTATTATATTTTTAGTGTATCAAAATAAATTAAATATGTCAATATTTATTAAAATAAACTGATTATTTACCCTGTGAATCTTAACTATGTTTTCAATATATTCCTTTTTCCTTTTGGTTTTCGATTTCAGTAATTATTTCTATTTCGTATATTATTCTGATTTCCATTGATGAATGAGTTATCCGTTTAAATAACGCAAACAATAATCAAAGGAATATAATATTATTTACATCACATCGATTGATTAACTTTTTTTCTTTTAAATAAAAATAACTTTCTACACGTATCAATTTTGAGTTTGGATTTTCTTTTTCTATTCTATCTTCAAAATACATTAATAACTATTAATTTAAAATTTTAAAATATATTAAAATTAACTTTAAATATAAAAAAACTATATTTTAATGTTCAAAAGATAAAAAAAAAAAAAAAACTCAATAAAAAAACCGAACTTATCAATCTTATTCTCTAACATGGAAAAAAATACAGAAAACCCATCATTGAGGCTAATAAATGACAAGGATCAAACCAAAATTAAAAAAGTTTACGAGGGACTAAAATTAAAAAACAATATTGACCAACATCACAAATGCTAATAAATGATAAGAATCAAAATTAAACTAAAGCAAGTATGATGGACTAAAATGAAAATTAAAGTTATTGAGGACCAATAGGAAACATACAGTATGTATCAATCCTACTCACCGACTCATTTGTTATTTAATGGATGTCAAAAGTGAAGGAATCAAAATACAAATAAAATCTTTATTAATAAGAAAAAGAAAACTATTAAATAATAAACGCAAATTCTGTAAATTTATGGAAACCCAAAAATTTATTTAATCCTTATATTACTCATGATAGGCATTAATTTTAAGAAATTTGTAAATTTACGAGAAACCAAAAGTTTAATTAATCCTTAATTATACGCGATGTTATAAGTTAAACACATTTTACATATATTACTCGACCAATGTAATTCATAAACATACACATAATGTCATAATAACCAATTTAGTAGCATTAATTATCATCTGAGATCAATGTAATATTCTCAAAGTAAAAAAATTATATACTGACACGTGTTACTTCGTGATTTTTTATTTTTTATTTATTTTTAAATTTGTTTAAATATGCACGGGACAATCCAACCACGTGTCACGTGTCAGAGTCAATGTTTTATATGTGTTATTTTTGTTCAATTTAATTTTAATTTTGGTTAAAATTTACCAATTTTGTCATATCGAAGATGAGATCAAATTTAATTTTTATATAAAAATTATAATCATGTGAATTTTAATATATTATATAAAAATATTTATTTAAAAATGTGAATTCTAATATAAAAATTAAATTTGGTTTCAATTTGGAAGGGACAAAATTGGTTGTTAACAAAAATTGAGACTAAATTGAACAAAAATCACGAATATAGAGACCAAATTGAATATAAAACATTAACCCTGTTATGTTGCTCGCTGCTGCTGGATTGACACGTGGACATTTAAAAAAATAAAAAAAAACCACAAAGTGACATGTGACAGTCATTATTGTTCATGATCGTTAATGATTGGCTTAAATACCTTTTTGGTCCTCATTTTCGTAGTGTTTGTTGCGAATGATCCTCATTTTCACATAATGTTTAAAGTGGTCCTCATTTTTACCGAATGTTTAGAATGATTCTCATTTTCGCAATTCGTGTTTTATTTGGTCCTTTTCTGTAACGTCGTTTAAATCATTAACGGAGCATTGTACATGTGGCACGATTTGTATTAGGGTGTATTACGTGTACTGTACATGTGGCTTAATTAGATATTTGGGGATAAATTGGTGAGCTTTGGCAATCTTGTTCCTCCATTCCCAATTGGTATTGCTGCAATCTTCTTCTTCCTGCAATCCCATTATATAGGTATGTTACGGTCCCAATCTTCTCCCTTTACCTCTGGTTGTAATCGTTGGAGGCAACCGTGTTGTATCACTTCATGCATTATTGGTGGTTCAACGAGAAACGAATTAACCCCGATTTGTAGTTGCAAAGAGATGGGTGCTTTGAGGATGACAAGAACTCCAAAGAATATTGGAAGAAAATTTTGGGTACAATCTATTTTTATTTTTGTGTTAATAATAAATTGGTTTTAATTTTTGGTTTATTGATTTATAGAGTGGTGGTTCTAATAATGTGGGCTGCAACTTTTTCAAATGGTGGTGTTGATGAAAAGGATGTCATCATCATGACACAAATGAGGCAGATTAATGATTTAGAAAAGGATGTCCACTTCAATTTCACCTTCCACTTCAACATCACTATTCAGACCACTGGCATCCCCAATCTCTACTTCAATAGCCTCTTCATGGGCCTCTACTTCACCATCGTGGTGGACAATAACATTGAACCTATCATCACTTGTTACCTTAAAGTAAGTAAATTAAATAGATAAAAAAGATGTAATATTAAGCCTACTTTAACACAATGGGGGACCACTGCTACAATCAATTACAAATAAAATAATGGGAACCATTACACCAACATCGACAACCGACAAATAAACCAACTAAAATAATACCCCACTGAACCCCACCTACAGACACAAACTACACAAAATCATGGAAGTAATTTAGAAACCAAGTAGAACATCACAACAATCGAAAGACAAACAAACCCAAAAATAGAATTACGAAAACCCTAACCCACGAGCAAACACAACCCAGAAAACACTAACCACGAGCAAACACAACCCAGAAAACCCTAAACCCACTTACCTCGTTGATGATGATTAACTAGAAAATTGAAATGAAGAATGCAACTGCAATCCAATGATGAAATGGCAAGTATTAGCTACTTCCTCTGCAAATTTGAACTCAAGAAAGATGAAGATAAAGAAATTTCCCTAATTGCAAAATTTCCCCTAAATTGTAAAATTAATGTTAATTAGCCACCTGTACAGTACACGTAACACACCCTAATACAAACCGTGTGCCACCTGTACAATGTTCCGTTAATGATTTAAACGGCGTTACAGAAAAGGACCAAATAAAACACGAATTGCGAAAATGAGGACCATTCTAAACATTCAGTAAAAATGAGGACCATTTTAAACATTTTGTGAAAATGAGGACCATCCGCAACAAACACTACGAAAATGAGGACCAAAAAGGTATTTAAGCCTTAATGATTTAAACGATGTTAGCAAAAAATGACCTACTTGAACAAAATTGACGAAAATTAAGATCTATTTGAGAAAAAAAATAAAATTAAGATTGATTTGACAAAACTTGATTTTAACTTTTTTTTTTAACTTTTTACTTTCTTTTCTTTAATCTAAAATCTCTCATTTTCACTATGTTTCCTTTTGTTTCTTTCTTCTCTATTTCTTCATATTCACTCATTAATTAATGTTACGGGTTAGTTACACAATTATCCCGTGACGGAGGTCAGGTGAGCCGAGTTAATTATTGCAGGTAGTCCAAGTCAGATAGTATCAATTATCCCGTGACAGAGGTCAAGAAGATCGGATCACAATGGAATCATGGCACTTGAACTTGTGTTACACTCTTAAATAAAAAGAGTTATGTCTGACTAATGACTATAACTTTTAGCTCAGTAATAAGCACTCGATACAAAATTTAACAACTTTTTCTCAAATTCTACAAAGAAAACATTTTCTTGCAAATAGCACAAGTGTTGTGTTTTCTGCCACATATACTTTTAATTTTAGAGTGTGTTTAGATCCATATGTTTACTATCCATATATACCTAAAGAGAGGAGAAAGTATAAAAATCAATAAATAAAAAAAAAAAAAGAAATACAAAACCTAAAAGATAAATTACATTGTAAATTCTCTTTTCCTTTCCTCTCATGTAAAAGAAGAATCGTTAACTTTGATAAAATATTTGATGTTACTTTTCCCTCTCAAGTTCAATAATTAAAAAGGTAGAATATGACTTACTGCTGAAGTCACACAAGCTACCTACTCATCTATTCATTTCAGGGTCCTACACTTTCATATATAGTACTCAGAAAGGTTACATAAATGTATTTCTACCACAAATACTCTCAAAAAACTATATATATATATATAAGTATACTGCAAAGAATATGGGGACACAGTAGCAGGTGTGATGAGAGTATTTGGCCACATTGCTTGTGTTGTGGTGTTGGTTAAAACTTTCTGTCATGTGCCTATGCCAATCAAATCAAAAATAGCTGAGATGGACCCAAACCTGTGCTTTGTGTTTGGCCATCTTCATCATGGACACCATATCACGCCCTATAAGAAATGACGATCTAAAATCTTAAGTCAGTAAAAATAATTAAAAATTATTTGAATCTAAATAAGTATCTTTTAAAAGGTAGAAATAAAAGATTACGGAGAGAAAAACTAGAAGAGACAAATATATAAAATTAGAAAAGACAAAATAATATTTTTTCATATATTTGACAGTAATTATAACAAACGCTTAGTTACATGTAGGTCTGTCACTGTACAAAGCTAACTAAAATGTGGTAAATCATTGTTTGGAAGACTTATCAGACCAGTCAGCATTAACATTCTGTATTTGTTTTCACTGTTCGTCACTTATTTTTAGACAAGAATATGTATGCAAAACAAGAAGGGCATTATTACCATGTTGATTTTTGTGTTGTTTATAAATTTCTTTGGTGGATCTAACCAACTATTAAGTGAACAAGTTGAGCTGAGAATTTAAAATGCATTGGCCCCATATGCAGGTGATTTTCTACACTTATCTTAAATGGTTGCTTTTGATTTAATTAGAAGGAAACAAACCTGGTTTGAAATAAGGCCTTCCAACTGCTGCAATAGTCACAGGAAACATCATTTACTCATTCATGCACTTTCATCTATAAAGAAGAGAGATTGAATAACAGAGCTCTTCATTATTTTTCCAATAATAGAAAACACAAAAGACACACAAAGATCTTTAAATTTAATAGGAGATACTCAATGGCTATGGATGTTTAAACATCCAAAATCTTTTGCTGCTTTTTGAGAATAAATTTATCTTACTGTAAGAAAACATTTTTGTCAGTTAACAAATGATGATGAAAAGATTAAAGTTACCAATAATTCTTTGACTTTTTTGAATTGTCTGATCAGTAATTAATAAGTTGAATTTTGATTGCAAAAGTCCATAACTTTTGATTCATGAAAATAAACAATTAGTACTTTTAAAACATACAATATATGGTTAATATTTTGTACTTTATCACATTAAAGGGGAAAAGCAATCAAAATAACAGAGTAAAGAAAGTAAGAATTTTAATGTACTCTGATCTACATTTGCAAGTACATTTCGTTGATAAATTTAGTCTTCATTTTGAAAGACTATAAACTAATGATTGTGCCATCTACTGTTAGCTAGATTGGATCACTATAGTTCTTTTCATCCCTCCTACGTTAAAATACATGAAAGTTAGACACTTTAACAGTGTTTTTTTTTTTTTTTTAAGATATGAAAGAGATAATACAAATATCAAATCAGGGAAAGTCCAAAAATAATATAATAATATCAATCAAATAACAATAATTATGGCCTACTTACTGTTGGCACATGGTGAAGCAATCAGATAAGCATTTGGTTTTGAGTGTTGGAAAGGTATTTATTAACCAACATTAAGCTGAAAAGTCATGGATTATTAGCAAAGCTATGATTGCAAATTTCTTTCCCTTTTTTCTTCTATCAACCGATCCAACCACCATAACATAGCCCCAACAGTGCCAATGTCATTATCCTTAACTACTAAATAGGTAGATTTTAATTGTCCACATGTATTTCCTGAAATTATCTGCATAAATATTTAGTCCTGGAGTGACTCTTTTATTGGTGCTTTCAAAGATAGAAAAGTAGAAATGTTCTTATGATTGATGTGTTTTTCATTTGGCTAAAAAATAAAAAATATTTCTTTCGACTCTGAAAATGTTTGGAGTTCTTGTTTTTCTCTTCCTTAATGAAGCAAAGCACATAGGATGAAATGAAACAAAGAAAACAGAGATTTTTCCTTTTTTCTTTTGGAATCAGACAATTGTTTAACTTTGATGAGAAATAAGAAAGGACAAGTATTTATCCTCATGTGAAAGTCCTTTTCTAGAAGAGCAAGAACACAACATTCTTTCCCATAACTTGTTTTGTCATCGTTATTGGTGAGCTTTGGTTGTTACCTTTCTCCTATTTGTCGGTTTCCTTTGTTTTGGAGATGTACATTTGTTTGCACATAAACATACAATTATAGACAGCTAGCTCCTTCCAATTTATTCACCCCAATCATGGTTGCAAACCACAGATAGCTACTCTTCATCTCCCAACATTAACAATCATCACTTTCCATTTCTTCATTTTTAATGATTCAGTTTATTCAATATGTAGTTCCTACGTATTTCAACAATGTCTCTGTTTCTGTAACCCAGTATTTCATTAGTAAACAACTAAATAATTATTGAGTCCAAATTCTTTTATTTATCTTTTAATGAACATTATACTTCAAAAATATTCAGTACAGAATCTATATTCAGCTCTTTCATATTAATGCAAGTATCCCTTATGATTTTTTATTTATTTTTTACTAATTTATTCAAGCTAACATTGACACTGTACATAGTCTTTAAAAAAATGAGTTGATTGATGCTGAAGAGAGAGATTGATGAAGATAATCCAAGTGAAGAAAAGTTTTGTCCGAATTATTACTGTTTGTTGGGAGCATGAGAATGTGATGTAGACAGATGAGGTTCATGCGAGGTTGATGCCAAAAGGATACTTTTATTTATTTATTTATTTGTATTATTATTCTTCTTATTATTTTTGTGGTTGGCACTTGGCATTGACAAGTATGATGAAGTGTGATGTGAAGTGATTACAACAACTGTAATTATTCTTTGCTGCTCACTCACTCACTCTTCTCCTGTGAATGACACCGACAACAATCTAAACCAAACAAGACATGGTCTCATACAATTCTCTCTCTGCTCTCTTCAACGAAACGTTGACAGAGAAAGGAAAATGGACCTCTTAACCACCCTCTACTCTATCAGCTTTCAGCTTTCATCATCCTCGTTGCAAGTTCCAAGACTTGAACCACTCTCCACACAATTCTCTTTCTAAAAGAACAACGTGCGAGTGTGTGTGTGTTTATGTGAGTGTCTACACAATAGCATCAGCATGTTCTGTTGGTCCCACGTACCCAACTCAACAAAAGCCCCTTCTTCCATTCCCACATTCTTCTCACTCACCCCATGTCCCTGTGATCACCTCCCCCTCATGTAAGAGGAGGGACTTCATAAGGCTAAGGATCCAAAGCTTTCAACTTTCGACCTCTCTCTCATTTGGGTCCTCTTGCTCCTATTATGGACCCAAGCACTCGTCTTGATCATGCCCTCTTTCAGCTCACTCCAACCAGAACCAGGTTCTAATGATTCACAGTTCGCAGACACGTAAAAATTGTAGCACCAAATTGTTTTAACATTGCGTGTTTCTTGTTCTGTATGTTGAAGGTGTGACCTTGTTGTTGCTGGTGGAGGTGTGACTGAAAGGTTGGCTTCTGGGCTGTTAGAACCGTTTCTTTCTCACCTGAAGAGTGCCAAGGATCAGATTTCCAAAGGTGGCTATTCCATCACTCTGCGTCCACCTGGTGGATATGCTCCCTGGTTCACCAAAGCCACCCTCCAAAGGTTCTTCAGTCTCTTATTACTGTTCTGCACTTCCTTTTGCTTTAATAAATTGGATTAGAATGTTCTGAATGCAGAAAATTGTGAATTTTGGATCAGACCAAGGAATAATAAAGATTAGCCTCCTTTAATTACTTGTGTGTAGGTTATAATCACGGGGAATGATTTTATAAGACCAATGTTGTTTGTCTGTTTTGGTTCATTTTCAATAGGTTTGTTAGATTTATAAGCACTCCAGAAGTTCTAGAGAGGTTTGTGACAATAGAGAAGGAGATTGTGCAGATTGAAGAAGGGTCGATTCAGTCTAGTGAGAGGAGCAATTTGGTGGCAGAAGCAGAAGGTATGAATGTGAAATCTTATTCCCGTTATTCACTTGCTGTGTTGATTGGAATTGGATATCCCAGAACATCTAGCTCCTTCTCAATTATTTTCCCCTATCATCATTTTTAATTAAACTTTCCCGTGGTAAATTCTTATTTCTTTCATTAATTCTGCAACTATTCAATTATAAAGGTCATTACTTTTTTTCTTCTTCGAAAGTTGCGAATAGTATTAGATGCTAAACTGACATGTTATGATATATGGCTTTATCTTTGGCTAATCTGATTGGAATGATACTTTGATTTTTTGTACGATCTTATGTAAGAAAGACTAGCACATGAACCCGTGGGAATTATCATTAGCCACTTTTCTGAAGCCATAACCAGTTGTCATATATATCTCTTTCTTCCCTGTCTACTATTTTTATCTTCCATTACCACTTTAAATAAGAACTGGGGAAAGAGAAAAGGTAAAAAGCAAGATTGTTGTAATAATGGAGGTAAATTAGAAAAAGGAAAATAAAATGTTACTCCAACTACATATTTTGAGCTGTTGTTAACAAGAAACATGTTAAATGCAGATGGACGTGTCAGAAGGTCAACAACTTCCTCTAAGGTATGCAATGTGACTCTTGCTAATGTTTACTTCAGCTTTGGTAAGATATTGAAACTCTTGCTACCTGTTGTGTTTAGCTGAAAGAGGAGCAAGCTGGAACTAATGAAGATGGATATGAAGAAAACTCCAAGTATTGAATTTTTGGTGTTTCCCTTATATGTTGTTTTGTATAACATCTTTTTTTTTTCTTCAGGATGAAGCTAATATTCCTTATAACATTTTTTTCACCAATTTTCTATGAACAGAATTCGCCTTCGACGTGTTCTAGATAACCGTAAAGCTATGCTTTGCAAAGAACAAGCAATGGCCTATGCCCGTGCTCTAGTTGCAGGATTTTACCCGGAATCCGTGGATGATCTTATATGTTTTGCTGATGCATTTGGAGCTTCACGTTTAAGGTCAGCAACTCTTCACTGCTTGTTCTTCTTTTATGACTAAGATATTATTTACACAGTGTTCCTTCTGAGATGACCAGGACAAACAGCATTCTGGTATATCTATTCATATGATTCCTTAGTATAGGATTATCGAATGAAGATACAGTATTTCATTATTGCAAAGATGTTCTCTGTTTATGTCCCTGGAAATTTCTCATGTTTTGTTATTTATTATAATTTTGGTGCATGTAGGGAAGCATGCATAAATTTCTTAGAGCTGTGCAAACAAAAGAATGAAGACAAACTCTGGATAGATGAGATAGCAGCAATGCAGGCATCTGCTCAGCGTGAATTGCCATACTTGAGGACATCTGGGATCATACTTGCTGGTGAAGATGATACAAGCAGTAAATTAAATGGCATAAATGATGCCCCAATTTCTGAGTCAACGCCAAGTCATGCAAGTTTTGAAGGCCAAGGTTCAGTATCTCAGTCTCTTCCCTCTTCTGAGTACTACATGTTCTGAAACAAAGTCTACCAAATAAGATAGTTATTTGTTGCTATGAAAATTTGCAGATTATAGTTTGCCAAGTCAAAATCCATCAGGTCAAATACCAATGTCCTGGCCAAACCATGTACCTCAGTACATGCACAACTTTCAGGGTCATGCATTTCAACAAATGCCCCCATACCAAGGGTTCCTCTATCCTGGTATGCAGGTTCCTCCTTCATATTATCCAGGTAATATGCATTGGCCTCCAAGTGTGGAAGACCCTCATATTGTTCATGACCGAGATAAGGATTACCATAAATCATCGTATAAGAAGAAGAAGAAGAAGAAGAATTCTCAAGTACTGGAGCAGTCTGAAGAAGAAAGCTCAACAGCTTCCTCTGACTCCAGTTATGAGAGTGATTCAAGCCAAGGGAAAAAGCAATCTTCAAAAGAACATCAGCACAAAAAGAAGCATGGCAAGAAGTCCTCAAGGAAAGTAGTTATACGCAATATAAACTATATAACCTCTAATGGAGATGGTGAGAAGGGTGGTGTCACAGAGGGGAGTTTGTCCAATGAGGAAGAATTTATCAATGGAGATTCCCTTAAACAGCAGGTAGAAGAAGCTGTAAAGTCAAGCTCCCGTCACCATAAGAAACACCATAGTTCAAAACACCCTGGCATGCTAAATGGTTCAACAGATACTGATTCCATTGCAATAAAGGGCAACAACAACAACTGGGACGCTTTCCAGAATCTTCTTCTGAGAGATGATGATTCAGAAGAACAACAACCTATGAAGTTTCAGGAGGAATATACTGTGAACCAGAAGTTTGAGAATGGAAGGTCAAATGAATTTAATCATGAACCCAACATTACTCGAGTGGTTTCTAATGATGCCTTTGTTGTGACAGAGAGGGAATTCAACAGTTACAGTCAAAATCGTGTTGATAACTTTAAGGAAGGGAATGATGCACTTTCATTGATGAAGAAAAATAATAGCACAGATGCAGAGATGCTGTTTTCTCGGAGAAATGACGAATCTGGTAGCTATTCCATGTCTACTCTGTCTGGCAATGGCCCAGAATCTTCCCTCACTAAATGCCAGAAAGAAGAGGATTGGTTCATCATCAATCAGTCTGATAAACCAAGAAATGAGTATCAGAACCGAGATTTCAGCATTTTTAATGGCGTTGCTACATCACCAACTACTGCTTCACTTCTCTTAGAGAAAAACAAGAAAGACATTATGACTGATGATTCGTTTATGATTCAAGCTCGATCATCAGAAGATAAATTCAATTCTCAGTCAGCAGCTGATCTAAGTTTGGTTTCAGACATTGTTGGGGCTACTGAATTCATGAACATCACACAAGAAGGTTCAAAAAATAAGACTGAAACTTTAAATTCCCATGAGCCTGAAGACCTCTTCATGGTTCTTGATCGTGATTCAGCGGCAGAGCGAAGTGTGGCTCCCTGGAGCATGGAAATGGATTACGAGAATAACTTTGCTTTAAATGAAGCTAATAGAAAGCTTTCTGAAATTGAAACAGATCAAAATCATCCATCTAATAAGGAGGGTACTGATACAAAAACTCCTGGAGTGAAAAACGGAAAAGTTTCAAGTAAAGAGGCAAAGTCTAAGGCTATCAATGGTAAAAGCAAATCTGATATCACATCAAGAAGCAAATCATCCCCAGGAACCAGAACTAGAGCTGTGAAGACCAAATCTGAGAAGGTAAAATATAGGAACTGTCTTGTTTCTACCAATCTCCTTTTCTTATTGATTTCTAGTTTGTTCACATCTATTGCCCTCTTTTGTTTGTAGGAGGAGGAAAACAGAAAGAGAAAGGAGGATCTGATGATTCAGCGGCAGAAAAGAATCACTGAAAGAAGTGCTTCCAAGAAGACTGGAACTGAAACCAAGACTTCCTTGACTTCTGCAAAGAAAGGGAATCCTAAGATACATCCATCCAATGAAGAGACTAAGAAATTGAACAAACCAGTCCTCAGGAATTCCACCATTGAACGCCTTGCAGCTGCTCGAGTAACTCAGCCAAAGGTTTCACCAAGCCAAGCAAAACCTGGACCAACCAAGAAACCACCCTCGAAGGCAAATGGTGTACCTCTGCAGAAGACTACCAGCACAGAAAAGAAGAAGCAGGGCTCAAAAGAAGTCAAATCTTCAAGTCAAAAACAAGATACTAAGAAAACAAATGAGAAAGTTCTGGCTTCCACTAATGGCAAGGCTAAGAATGAAACGGAAGTCTCAGTTGAATTGCGAGTGAACTCTGGTGCTGCACAATCTGTTGAACCAAACAACAGCAATCTTGATTTGAAAGATAATGGAGAGCCAATCAAGACATCATCAGAGAAACAAACAACAGATGTGATCTCAGAAAAAGATCATGTGCCTGGAAATGTTGGCCAGATTAAGGTGAACTCAGGTTTGCCAAATCACGATCAGGCATTGCAAGGAAGTGAAGAAATTTCAAACAAGTTATCTCAACTTCGAGGTGATAACAAACCCAAGATATTACTGATGCGATCACAAACCCTGCAGCTGCATTACCCAGCAAACCCGTTACAGTTTCTGCTGTGAACTCAGAGATTAATCAAGAAATAGATGAAAGTAATCCTACCTTGCCTAATGTCACCGAGAAACAAATTTCCACCCCTCCACCACCCAGTAGCCAACTGATGCCAGAACCAGTCCACTCCAGGAAAAAATGGAACAGTGATGAGGATTCTTCAAAACCAGCAAAAGGATTTCGTAAGCTTCTGTTCTTTGGAAGAAAGAGCTGAAGCATCCTGGTGCATTGGTAGAGTGCAAATTGGTTCATGATAATCCTCTGAAATGTTCAGACGGTTATCACTTCTTTATTCCATGCTTTTGGTTATTCAATGCTTGAAGAAGAGTTCAATTTGTCCATTCTTTTGCTCAACAAAAAGCGTTTGCCATATTGAGTTATTTGTTGTTTTGAACACGTCTATGACATGTGGAAGATTGTAGATAATAACATGGAATTGGGAGTTGCGGTCTTATTAGAGATCCATGATGTAAATTATCTGAATATGGTGTTGTTTCCTACGGAAGGATTTCACAGGTAAATAAATTTTCCATGTTGGAACTTGGAACACTGTACAAGGCTCCTCTTGTTTACTTGTATTTGCAAATCTTGAAATTATAATGTTTGATGTGTGTTGTTTTTGTAATATTTCACATTGCATTTATATGTCACAACAATGACTTCTTTTATTTCATTTTGATCCTTTGGAGCCTTAATGAATGTTAAATTTGTTATGATCGAGTTCTTACCATTAAGCCAAAACCAAAAGTTACAGTTAATAGTCAAGACGCTATTAAGAATCGAATTCGTGATTTGGTTCTACGGGACAATTGTTGTCTTATTAGGAATTGAATTCGTGACCTTAATTCTGATATTACTTGTTAGATTTATCGATGAGAGGAGATTCATTAAGGAGATATAACACCAATAAGATATGAATTCAACCACATCAGATATTTACATCACTCTTAACTCAATCTCACCAATAAAACCTGAATCCAATCACATTAGACATTAACATCAGTCTTAAATCATAACTTTGAGACAATCTTCAAAATAATATAAAGATTTATTTTCTCGTTTCTAAATAAGTGACTGAGATCCACACTTAAATTATTACCAAAATTGTTGTAGCATGGTATTGAAATGATGAGAAAGAGAAATAGCAGTGGCATGCAATTGATGCAAAGGGATAACAGAACCAAAAGGAGAAAATTAATGGTAGCAACAAGGCACCGACATAAACAGTAATAAATATGATTGTGATGTGTAAGACAAGACCGTGAAAACGTTAGCTGAAAACCGAACAGTGCTTAGCTGTGTACTGATTGTGGTGTAGTTTTGTCATTTACACTGACATGTGCATTATGCATCGGCAAAGAATCCTCACATCACGATTATGTTCGAGAGGAAAAAAATACAAAATGCAATAAATTAAAAATTAATTTTTTTGTGACGTAATTACATTTTTTATTTAATGAAAAAATATTTTTAACCAGAACTTTATCTTTTTTTAAATTTAAAAGTTGTGTAGAAAATATTAAAATCATGTTTTAAAACATGATTTTAATAAGTCATGTTTTAAAATAAAAGTTTTATCATTTCAAAAAAATTATGTTTACTTTAAAACATAACATTTTTATTAAGGAATTTTAAAATGCGATAATGCATATTTTGCAATTTATTTTAAATCTGTAATTTCTTTAACTAATTATGTTAAATATTTTTCTATATTAAATGTGTTTTTTTACTAATATCAAAATAAAAACATATCAAATAGTATAAATAAATCAAAATATTAATATAAAATATTTTGACATGTCAAAAATAAACTAAATATATATAAATTAAAATATATTAAAATCTTTTGAATATAAACAAACTTCAATATTACAACAAAATTGAAAACTGGAAATATTTTTAACCCTTTTTATAACAAAATCTTAATAATGCATCAAACGTGTTTGCTCAAACTTATATTTAAGATTAAGATGAATACAAAATATTTTCCCACTAAATTTAAGTACTCTCAAGATATACATATATGTAGAAAAATATTTAAAAATAAATAAATGAAAGAATAGTTGTTGTTTGACATTTTCTTTTTCATTTTCCTTAGCTATACTTGTGAAAGTTGCCTTTAAAGTTTTGCATGAATCTTGAATGATAACCGAATTTGATTATGATTATATCTATTTTCATTTTCAACAATTTTTCTCTTTTCAACATGGGTTATAGGTAGTTTAGAGAGTCAAGAATTTTATTTTTACTGTGGTCACTCTTAATTTTAAGATTATTCATGATAACTTTTTTTAAATGTTCTCATAAATATTCTAAAAAAAATAAATAAATATATACGATTACTAAGTACAAAACACACGTATACACAATATAAATATAAATATAAATATAAATATAAATATAAATATAAATATATATACTTATATTGTGTATACGTAACTTAGTATGTCTAAAAAGTTCTACCATATATAGGTGTATAGTTACATATATACATTCTATTTACATTTCTATAGAAAATAAAAAGAAACTATGTGATTTCACTATTGTTCCTCACTATACCTGTAAGGTCATCCGACATATGATTTTTGTAGGTAGATGAACTACAAACATAATAAATAGCAAAGGTAAGTAAGTACAAATTAAATAATATTACATAAAAGAATACATAATGAGTTTTTAACCTCACCATTTCGGCCAAAAAAACATTCAATGTAAAAAATAATAGATAGGGGTAATAAAATGGACTAGACCCAACGAGCCAATCCGTCAATCCATGTTAAAAGGATAATAAAATAATTAAAAAAATTTGAAAATAAATTAAAAAAGCTTTAAAAAAAATTATATAAAGAAAAAAAAACTAACGAACCTGCCAGGTCCGACCCTTGTAAGAGGTAGGTTATAATTATTGGCCCGTTTCTATTTGACAGGCCAGGCTGGCCCGACCTGTTTTTGATGAGCCACTAACGAGTTAGGTCAAAACGGGCCGGGTTGGTCCGTTTTGTGACCCCTAAAAACAGACATCATAACCATTTTGATGTCGGCCTCCATTTCACCTGACATCAAGGGATGTCAGCTCTCCACTCCCTCCGATGTCATTTATGAAAATGACGCCAGCTCCCATTATGTCGGACATCAAATGTGTTTTATAACTTTGTGCCAAACCATTTTTCTTCCATTGTTCGTTCGCACGTTTCTTCCCCAGTGAACCAACAACTACAACAACGTCGGCGAGGACCAAATAAGGTAAGTTTTGCTTCATTTAACTCAAATGTAGGTTCTTTAGGTGGTTTTGTTGTAATTTTTGTTTTTTTTTTTTTAGCGTTTGTTTTCATGCAGGTGCGTTTTAAGCGGGGACAATGGCGTCCTTTGTAACATTCCAGTTTTAGCAGCTTAAGAACTACTAAAATAAAACATTTTATTATGAATATTCAAAAAACAGATAGTCCAATGTATATGGAATCTTAGTACAGTCATATCATATAGGACTACAGTAATATCACACACATACATTTCTCAAGCTACTACTATTCCTTATGTTTCCAAACTATACCTAACAGGATCTAATCTCGCTCGACCGCCCAAACTGATAGCGCCTCAACCACAAGAGATACCACTACACATGCATCTTCATCTACTCACACCAATAAGATGATCATTGCAAAAGAAAACAGACAACACAAAGGAGAGAATACAAAAGAAGGGTAAGCTAATTGAATAGGAGACTACAATTGCATTATAAAATAGTCCATATGCACACAAATTTCTATATTCAACAAATATAGCACAACCACATAACATATCATATTATGAATCAAACTCTTCTAGACTCAATATTATTTGGATATTGCTCTAGTGTCAGATTAGTGAAGTCATATACCTGTGGTGAAATAATGAAATAACCTGCTCTTCCCAAGCTACCACACATAGGGTTAATCCCTTTTATAGTCATAAGAAAAATGAAACCATCCTTATGACAAGACCTTCTGCTACTCTCACCACCTAACCATTCTCCTCTACGTGAATAGTTAGTAGAGTTCAGGATAGCTTCACAAAAATGGAACAATACTAACTGTCAAGGCACACCCTAATGAAACACGTCACCAATGGGATTTCCTCCCCGAGAAATACCTTACAACAGTTCACTACATACTTTTATTTCATAATATAAACCAATCATATACATCTTTAATCATATTTTCATATTCACATATCAACCAATTACAATCTCAAACATATACATACATAAAGTACATCAAAACAGTGAAAATCATTTATCTAACCTCAGACTTCAACACAAAGATCCCACCGATCAAAATGAAGAATCAAGTGCCTAGGATCAGCTGTCAAAATTTCAGCTTAATCCGACGGTTAACGAAGCGGGAATCTTCATTTTACCAAGAGGATACAATGTTGAAAAACTAGGTAGCACTCAGCGTCAAAAAATGGCGCCCAATGTTGATCAATAGGCAAAAACCAATGCTTAGCGTCACCTGGACAACACTTAGCGCCAATTGATTCGCAAAAACTAGTGCTTAGCGCTACCACTTGAGGCTTAGCGTTGTATCAGATATCAACAACATCAATTTTGTAGTTTTTGGCAATCTAGGCATGTTTCATAGCTCAAATTGGTACTTCTCCTTTAGATATTGCTTTAAAATAGTCTCTAAAATCATAGAGTTGATACCAATTTGATCAATGACTTAGATCCTCAAATTTCCAATTACTACCAATTCAAACAACAACATAGAAATCAAGAATCACACCTCAATTTTAAATTCAAAAACAATCAATCAAAATCCTATCAATTCAGAACACCAACAATCCAAGGAGAATTTCACAAATTAGAGATTACTCAGTTAAACACAAACTTAAAGTTAGCTTCCCTTACTTGATGATATTTGCTCAAACTGCTCTATAACACCATAACCCCTCCTAAACTTCAGAGGACTCTATCTACACACACAATTATCAGAAAAACGATCAGATCATATCCCTATGATCACTTGTCATCAAGGATTCAAGAGGGAAACTAAAAAAACTCATGCGATCTGAAAAAGGAGACGCATGCAGGATTGAAAACCTAGTTAGAGAAAATAGTTGAAATTCAACTTACACGAATAGAAAAATTGATCGGTCGAACTTGAAGAGCTCGCCGAGAGAATCAATCCTACGGTCTTGATTCTTCAATCAGATGACCAGAGAGACAAAATTCTTAAAAAGAATTCAAAGAACTCTAGAAAAATGATTTTTAGAGAGATGGTGTGTTTTAAAATAATAAAACTCGTTTATAATAATTTTATTTATATTAAAACATTTTAATATTAAAATAATGGAATCTCACTATTTTTAAATTATTATTAATTTTAAAATGTCATTTTCTAAGATCTTACCTTCTTTACTGTGCAACAGCGACATCAACATTCTCTACTTTGCAACAATGCGACAACTTCATTCATGGAACCTTACAATGAAAGTCAGCGTTAAAAATAATTATGGAACACAAACCCAACCTAACGAGTATAATATCCAAACCCCGGTGCTTTAAGGTGTTTCCTTTTCTCCATATGTGAAGGTTAGGATCACCAACATTTGCATAAAAAATGGTTGGTTTCACTAATTTCATAAGTGCCTTAATATAAGTGTTCTCAAATCGCCTAGAGGAAAAGAATGCCACACTGTTGTGGTGACTGTTGCACCTAAAAACAAATTATGATAATATCATTTTTTTTTGGAAAAAAATATTATTTAGAAATGGTTATGATTAACTTATTTTTATTTTTTTTCAAGAAATATTATTCTGCAAGAAATAATTATTATTGATTTATTTAATTATATAATTTTTCCTTTTACAACAAATAGTAAAGAAAAAACCTGTACCAAAATTCTCTCTTTCAATTATATAATTATGAAATATAATATATATAAGAATCTGCACCAAACTTCTTTTTTTATCTCTCTCATGCCTGTACCAGCCTTTCTGAATTTGCAGCACAATTCTTTTTTCCTTCACGTGCCTACACCACCGGTGGCTAATAAAGGATACGAAAATGATATTTGAACATAAGAATCGAACTCAATTTTGACATGGGTGACGTGGCACCCTTTTTTTATTTTTTTTAACGTTTTTTAAATCAAAGAGAAGCCATGGTCACGTGCACGTTGGTTCTGTGCGAATAAACAGCCATGGAGAGAGAAAGTCACAGAAAATGCAAAATTTGGTAGTTTTTGTTAGAGAGGGAGAGAGAAAGGCGATCGGAGATCGGAGTTCGCGTGAGATAGAAAGTCGGAGTAGAGGCAGAGGAAGGCGTTGCCGGAGAACAGGTGTGTGAGCAGAACTCATCGACGGCGTAGTAGGGCTTCCCGAAATCGAACATTTCCGGCAGAGAAGAACGAGCACGGTGGGTAGAAAGGAGGACGGTGAGTAGAAACCTTTTTCTGGCCGTAATGTATTTGTTAATGGTTGATTTTTTAATAACCGCTTATCTGGCACAAAGTGTGTGATTTCAATTCCGTTTTACTTATCTGTAGGGTTTCCCAATCATGTATTGTGGATTTGGTTGAGTATTGAGAAATTTCCATTTGGGTGTATTGCTGCTTTTGATTTTATCAGTGTACAAAACAGGGGAGTTTGGGGTGTTGAAATAATTGATTGAGGTGGTCAAATAATTGTTCATTTGATGTATATAATATTTGTGAAAGTCCTAACATTATGATTTTTTACAGATATGTATTTTCGTCATTGTTGTAAAGCGAAGTTCATTGGTGCTTTGAACGAAAAGTTAACTGTGGCACAAAAGGAGTATATTGCAAGCACCCCGTTTTGGTGGTTTGCGATGTTAAAGCAATCATTGAAGATAAGTAGAAACGTTTTATCTCA
>Ga0099823_1001473_pt1 | contig 19569 bp, 3 predicted proteins | sample CowpearedBW_FD_76831 | JGI IMG/M metagenome (GOLD analysis project Ga0099823, IMG submission 76831) | Root nodule microbial communities of legume samples collected from California, USA - Cow pea red BW | ecosystem: Host-associated > Plants > Roots > Nodule | place: USA: California | collected...
TAAAAAAATAAAAAAAAAAAAAAAATCCCCTCCTCTCTACTGTCTTAAGTTTCATTTAGAAAAAAAATCCAATCAATTAAGAAAAGTATAAAAACTATAATTATCATTCTTTTAGCTAAGCATATATTATTAGTGTTCAATATTTATTATCACCAATAACCTATCACTTTCAACAACGTAAAAGGATTAAGATTGATATTGACAGACAGAAAACTATGTAGTTAAAAAGACATATATATATGTTATAAACTTGAACAACAGACAGAGAAAATAAAAGAATACAATGATGCAACAAAAGAGTAGTATATAAAAAGTTGTAATAAAAAAATATTATATCGCAATCAAATTATGCAAGAGCAGATATGATAAATGATTAGATCCTAGAAAGCAAGAACTTTAGCAATGATTAATGGAAATGGAAAGAGTATAAAGACAGTGATGAAGTTGAAGGGTGTGTGAGATCTACTTGACCACCTGTGCCTTCGTTTTAGGATCCCTTAAGAATTAAGATCTGATAAAGTTAGACAGCTTGATGCCACTCTCTCGGTTATGGCTACCTATATATGCCTCTGCATAAAGATCAACACATAAACTATACCCTCTAAGGCTGCAAAGGAAGCACACAAATCCTCTTTTACATCTATACGTACAAAGTACGCGGTCCAATAACTTTACATGCATGCTTCAAAAACTGCTTTAACTATTATTATTATTATAACCATTTCTTAATACTTCTTACCCATAGTTGCATTCCTAGCTAATTAACTTCAAACAATTTGGAAAATCATACTTGTGTGAACAGAATAATGGTAGAGTTGATGGAGGCCTGCACTCTCCTCTCTTTTGACTGCAATCACAACCAATAATTTATTCTCAACACCTTCACTTTTATTCCAAACAAATCATTTAAGATTGTTTTGTTACCGAATGAGAATATATAACATGGAAATACAAGTAACATGCACCATTTTTTTCGCTATTTTTCATCGTACCTATCACTTATCAAATACACTTATCTTCTTTTTCTCTCCGGGGGTTAAAAATGGTTGCTGTCATCATTTTCCTTGATTTTTATGAGCCAAACAAAATTACATTGAAAGAAAGACTCCTTCTGTAAAATGTTCTTTTTTCACAACAAAGTAAAAGAATCGAATAAAACTTCAGTTACTTACATACAGTCAGGTGGGTATAATTAGGTCTAACTGATACATGTTGAATTCAAACTATACAGTAAATTGGTGGAAAATTCCATTGAATTTTTCAGACTTGCTGTACCGAGAAAAATGAAGAATTAAGCAGAAAAGGGGAAATCATTAGGACGTGTGAAGTGATGAGAGAGGTAATTAAAGTGAGGTATGTACATTCAACCGAGTTAGGAGTGGACGCAATAATCTAATTCCGTAGGCATTATTTATATAAGAAAAAAGGAAGAAGGCATCTTTTGTGTGGGGAAACAAAGTTATAAGATATAGCAAGAAAAGCAAAGTTAGCACTGTGTATATCAGCAAGGGAGAGGACAAGAACGCTTATGCTTTTTTTTTCAATATTTACAACCATGATATCCATTCTTATTAGTCATTTCAGGGAATCCTGACCGTCCCTTTTGGCAGTAAAACTTGTATGTGCAGCTGTTGTGCTTGCATGTGACTTTCCTGTACCCTATAAATACGGCCATTGCTATTCCATGCCAAAACACCAACCACCACACACATCAAGAGCTTCATCAAACATTGCTAAGTGCTTCAACTTCAAAATCATACTCTGTGTGTGTGTTTGTGTGTTTTGTGAGTGTTAAGTGAGTTACTCTTGCAAATCAGAAGCAGAAAGAAGAAGAAAGAGAAGAAGGAAAGAAGAGAGAAGGGACACAACATACATGGGGGCTAAGAAATCATCATCGTTCTCCTTTTGTGGTATGTTCAAGGCATGTTTCTCAAACAGCAAGGATGATTACTACTATAGCTACGATGATAACAGCAGAAGGCACTTTGCAAGTGATGAGGATAGAGGGCGTTGGGTTGCTGAGCCTGGTATTGACAGGAAAGCATCTGCTTTCATTGCTAGATTCTATGCCTCACGAGTCAGTGACTCTGAGCACCAAATTGCGTCTTGAAACTCAAATAACAAACCCTTTCTTTGCTGCTCTTCATTCATCAAACTAGTTCTTCCTTTAATAACTCACACCAGTTACACTTGGTTCCTACCTCTCTCATGTAATTCTCACGCACTTTCATTTCCTTCTGCTGGTTCTCACTCGAGGTGTGGATCCAAACTTACTATAGATAGCAGCTAAAATAATGTGTGTGGTCACTAATAATGTAAAAACTCATTATACTTTTGTTTTCCCTTCTCTCCATTCGTTGTTATTAAAAATAAAAAGTAATGTTTCTGGCTACAACTTTCTTTATCATGCTACCTGCGATTAAGTTTCTCTAATTTAATATACATGATTTCAATTTGCATGTTATTCTAGTACTGAGAAAATACATCAAGGTCTTATCTGTGACTGCATTATTCCTGCTTTCGCCATTCAAATCATAAAAGAAATATTAAGCACCTAATATCCAAGCCCTGAATCAGTTGTTATTAGTACTTCTAATTTGTAAACGGAAAGACATGTTCTTAGTCGAGGTAGTCCAGAATTGCGAACCAAATATGAATATACGCATGATAAATTTGAAACAAAAGTTCATGTCGGCACATGTGTCGTGCTAGTTTGGTTATAGCAAAATGTATATCCACAATAACTTCTGTAACATTGCTGACCTAATTGTGGAGCAAATTTGCCAAGAAAATATTCAACGCCACACTCCATCAAAATTCTGGACCATGCATTTCATTCTCTTTCGTTTCAAATTGCTTATGCTATGACAAGTTCAACCACTTAGGGTTAGACGAAATTCGGCTAGAGAGAATCCCCTCTATGCTACCAATTAATAATCAAATGCTACTAATTACTTTTTATAATAACACTAAATCACTGATAATTTTGATTATCACTCAGATCAATTTGCAGGTCTAGTTTTGTAATTGTAACTAAATGTGGTGACATGATTGAACCTCTGAACTAGATATATGATGAAGAGCTAGATTCTCTTCCTTTGAATCAGTGGTTCAACTTTTGGCACAACCGTCATTATGTTCTCGTTTATCCAAAATTAGGTGTGATGTAGCAGGATTAGCTTGAAGAATGTGGTGAGCACATGCTGTGCGATGACTAGTTATGGAGTATTCAGGAGCATGTAACGATGGGGTATCATCTAGAATGATTCTGAAAATTAAGTTAGTAGATATCCAGAGTAGGAGAGTGATGATGATGAATGTAAACGTGTGCTTGCCACTATTTTCAGTTAGGTTTAAATTATTTGGTTAACTAAAAATTCTCTTGGTAAATTAGTTTCTTTAAAATGGTATGTAGTATTTTTTGTCACATTCAAAACATAGTTTCTTATTCTAACTTGCACTAACTAATTTTACTGACCAAAATTGTTAGTTATTATAGTGATTAATTTATTAATTTACAAAATAAAAAATTATTGATTAATAAAATAGTTATTATGAATAAAAAATTATAATTGGTCTCTAAATTAGTTTTTAAAATTTAATTATCAAGGTTTTAGGTACAAAATGAAATTGGTCACAAAACATTCGTTATCTTTGTTTTTTCTATAAAAAAAATTAGTTTCTAAATTAGTCTCTAATTAATTAGTGACCAATTATAATTTTTTATTCATAATAGTGACTATTTTAATAATTAATAATTTTTTATTTTGTAAATTGGTATATAAATTAGTCACTATGCTTAACAACTTTTGATTTAGTTACTAATGAAGCATTTTCTTGCAGAGTTACAATTTTTATAACTATTTATTATTATTCTTTTAATATAAATATGTTGTGCTTGAAAGTGTAGTTAATTAAGAAGATGGTTTTAAATAAAAATTAGTTGAAAGTTGAAAAAATAATTAGTGAGTAATAGAATTATAAATGTTTAATAGGATTATTTACTAAAATACTCAGAATAAATTATGAAGAAATGAATTTTAAGTTTGTAAAAAATTAATTTTACGCTTTTAATAAAATATGTTTGAGATATTTAAACTTTAATATTAATCTAATGTTAAAATCTTGTATTTTTTATTTGGAAAATCCATTACTTTAATTACCTTTTTTAGTTTTAACCTATTATTTTATATAAACATTTTACCATTAATTAATTCTATATGATATATAATGGTATAGTTTTATTAGTTTGATAAGTATAGTGGTTAAATATACCTTATAATAAAGTCTTATAATTACAATGTCAAAATCATCACGTTAATTATAGTATAAGAACAATTTTTATTTTTTTTTTGTAATTATAGAGATGTCAGAATGAGTTTTAACTCATGAGCCAATCTGACTCAGCATGGGTTCGAACCGAATTTGATAGAGAGAAATTCAATTTTTTCAAAAGTGAGTTGAACTCAACCCGACTCACCTAACCCACCAACTAATAGTTTAAATGTTTAATTAATTTGATTGTCAAGTTATATATGTTGATACTTTAATCTTTAAATATAATTTTTATAGTAAATTACTCAAACAACCGTCTTATAAACAAATTTTTCTAAATTAGTATGACAAATATATCTAATTTTTTCATTTATATTTTGTTAAATAGCATGACAGAAAATGTGTAATATTTATCATGTTTTCTTGGACTATATGGACAATTTCTTGGAAACAATTTATCATATTTGGTGGTGAGCATGATGAAAACATTGATTATTGATTTTAATGTGATTGCCATCTCATGGATTATTTAAAAAATGATTTAAATATTTAAATATTTAAATATTTAAAAATAAATAAATAAATAATTTTTTTTATGTAGCTTACCTACTTAACTCATCAACCTATGGTGGGTTGAGGCAAGTAGTAAAATTTTTGGTTCACCATAAAATGAGTTGGGTTGGATTCACCATCTTTAATCTGACTCATGGTGAGTCAATCCGTGTGAACAGGATGAGCTCCCTTTCATATATCTATATAATTAAGAAATATAGTATTTATTAATTGAATAATAGAAAATAAAAATATGCTTAACAATTTGGAAGATACATTTAGCAAGTGCCAATTGTGTCGGCTAGTCTCTTTTCTTCGAATCATTACGCACATTGACTTTTCTGTAAAATTTCTTCTTGATGATTGTTTAGTCGGAGGTTTTTGTTGAAAATCCTATATAACAAATATGTAATTTTTGTTTATATAAAGATAAGGTGCAAATTATGGTTAATTTTAGGATATTAAATTAGTCTAAAAATTCACTATTTACCCCCTTTTTTTTAATCATCATTCTAGAATTTATCATTACATTCTCCTTTTTTCATATAAAAATAATGAAATTTATTTAACCTTGTAACGAAAAATCATTTCAATTTTAAAGTGGTTAGAAGGTCACATTTTGAAATGGAATATGATGGAGTCTAAGAGGAATATTCATGTACTTATGTAATTCGTGTATAGCTCCGAATACCTAATTAAAGGGTGAGCTAACATACATTCCCTTTCAATTCTTTATAGCTTGAAAACTTTTTTTTTTCTTAATTTAAATATTTACATATTTGTATTTATAGTCATACGCCCAAAAGTAATAATATATGTGTAAAGACTAAAAAAATGATGTTTTTAAGTAAAGAAGCTAAAAAAATGTAATTATATAAACCAGAAAAGGAATTAATGTTTTGGATCTTGATTAGAAATGTTCGTTGAAAAGAATTGGCACCATTCGGATCTTGGGAAGGAGAATCAGAAATCTTACTGATGGAGAAACTAAATGTGGTGCAGTGAGTGCAGAGGGTTAACATAAAAGAAGTTGTACTCTCGTGCTTTTTCTGGGATTCACTACTTGGGAAAACTATCGGTAAAGGTTAAACGGAATCGTCAAAAAATGAACATCTCCGAATGACAAGATACCAGATTACCAGTGTACTTAGGAATATCATTCCAGCATCTTCTTCATCAACCAATGTCTTTTACTTTGAATCGTAAGGTCCAGGGTTTCGACTTCTAAGTACATAACCTACTTTCAGTGTCGGGAATATTGCTCAATTATCTACATCTTCACTTCTTAATCTTAACACCCACCCACCATTATCAAATGCCTTTATCCTTCAAATTTTACTAAAAGATCTTGTCTTTTAAATCTTTACAGCTAAAAACTCAAGTAATCGGCGTTTTTAATTTTGTATTATTGTGGGAACTAAATTCATCAGTATTCATTGGGTAATATGCTTGATGCAGATAACTATCAACTCAGAACTGGGGTTTCACCTTTTCCCCATGTGGCATGAAATTTTGCAACTTTTGGTGGAAACTTTAGAGAGGTACTAATTCTCTTAATCAGAGGGCCTAGATATTCTAACTTAGCTTCTTCTGTTGGTCTGAAACTACAAAAGTCGTGCCCCCTTTATATGAACTGGTGGAATCCGATTTGAAGTTATCTTTGCGAGATTGACAACAACAACATTGGGGTGACACATGCATTCATTAATTTGTTTATGTTCTGTAATGCAAAATATAGGCAGAGAGTATCTTTGATTTGTTTGCTAGTTACTCTACAACCACTTAGGTTACTTCCAACACTCAAACTCAAAAGTTTGGCTCTGTGTCCCATGCCACTTCCTCACTGTCTTCTTATATATCACACATTTTAATATCTGACACCACAACAAAGCTTTCTGAACTGTTTCAAAGGGATAATTACAACAAAATTGTGATTACAAAGAACACAAATGTGACGTGTGTAAACAGAATAATAAGAAGAAAAATAACTTCGACCCTAAACAAAACAAAAAGTTGGAACTGAAAAAGAAAGAAGAAAAGTAGGAAGAATAGTTATCGTGAAGGAAGAAGACAGTCGATATCCGACGTGGCAATTTTAGGTGTAAAATGCAGAAATGTTTTAGTTTTACAGTAATGAAGTTGAAAAAATTGATGCCAGCAAGCCACACTAGAAGCTAGAAGAAATAAAATGAGCATTTTCCCACCTAAGTAGCTAGAAATTAGGGGCATCTAAATTGATGCGAACTATTTTCTTTTGGTAGCTAGGGTTCTTCATGAGCTTTGGGAACGCATGGCTCTTCCATGTGGAGCCTCAATTGAAACGGTGCTCTCTAAGTTTTCCCTGGAATCTCCTTTTCTTTCCATTCTCGTGCTCACCACAAGCTCATAAATTTCTCCACACAAATTCTTCTTCTGAAACCTGCATCTCACGGAAATGGACTAAACAGACTTTGAAGCTCATCTTTTGCACTCTAATTAAAATCATAAATAAAATATTGACGACTATAATTTAAGTTTTCATATTTTGTAGACTTTTTCTGTTGGATTTTAAATTTCACAAAATATTTTTAAAAAAATCTTAGAAAAATGAAAGCTTTTAATAATGAATATTACTCTCACCATTTGCCTTGTTATGTGAGAATGTCACCTCAATTCGGCAAAGATTTGTTAATAATTTGGGTCAAGAATAATATGATTTTTTTTACTGTCATTTAATTACATTGTCATTAACAATAAGATCGTTGGACCTTGTTAATGACAATCTAAATTACATCGATAACTCAGTTTCATTCGGGCCCAACTTTTGAATCCGTAATTAAACCGCAGATTAATGTGATCCAGGTCACACATGTCACATTCATATTATATTGATCCAAGTTTTCTTTCGCTTATAATTAGCCGAAAAATAAAACAAAAAAACAAAAAAACAAGATAACACCCATGAAAGAGAGAAAGAGCTCAAAACTTAGTCCAAGTCACGGGAGATTTTGTCCTAACTTTGTCCTAACTCATATGGACCAAGGTAAAAAAAAGACATAAAGCTAAAAAAAATCATGTAACGTCCACAGCAACTTCATGAGTCAAGACAAATCCATAGGCCACTTATTTAGGTAAAAAAAGTTTATTTGAAAATAAAAATAGAAACCAAGGTCAAATTTGGTCAAACCAAATTGGCCTGGTTGAACCTAAGTAATGTAAGATTGTCGGGACAAGCTTAAGTCAACCTTAGTTTAATTAGACCTATATTGGATGGATTGAGCTAGGCTCAAATCAATTTGGATTAGTTTAGGAAAAGTTGAAATGGATTGGATCTAGTTGATCCCAAATTAATTTAAATGGAACCCACATTAATTAGGTTGGTCGATCGACCTCAATCCAAATTAGGATAAATCAAATCGAGCTAACATCAAGTATATTTTGTTTGGACAAATAGTGATTAAATTTGTTTGGACTAAAATCAGAGCAAGTTAGTTGAGATCAAACCAATTTGAATTTGAGGAAAGTTAGCTTTAGTTCAAGTCAATAAAAAATTATTAAAATTAATCTAATACAATATTGGATTGCGTCAAATTAAATTCAAGTCAAACTAAATTAAGTTAGATTCAGACAAGTTGAATTGAATCTCAACTTTGTAATTAAGTTATAAATAATAAAAACTAATTATGGGCCAATTTATCATTAATGTAAAATATTAATGAAACAATTTACGATTTAAAATATTTCAAAAGTTTGGCAACTATTAAAAATATTTAGAGTTTAATTAAATTCTGTACCGACTTAAACATACTTTAATCGTTATTCTAACTCATTTTTATAAGGACTTTTTCAACTCATCCATTATTTTAGAAGTAGGTTATAGAATTAACGCATACACTAAACTAACAACTATATCTAAATAGAACTTTTATATTAATCGATATGATTAAATTAACTCACTGATCCAATATCCTTGGTTGTCTAAGTTTTACAACAACGTGGTTGTAGGTTGGATACGAATGACCGATGGCCCAAAAATCATTAATTATATATATATAATCAATATTATCTAATAAACCTGTAAATAAGACGTAATAATGATAATAAATATTTTTCTTTTGAAAAGGTTGATATGATAAATGAAACTAGGGAGCATATGTAAGATCGAATTTGTCGATTTAACTAAGTAAATGATTTTGATGTAACATTTATCAATTCAAGTTCAAATAATTTATGAATCACTTTAATTATTTATATTTTAAAACATTTAAACATGTTTCTATATTTCTGCAATCATTTTTGTTATTAATTCTTTTATTCCATAAAATTTGAATTTGCTGTTTTTTTTAATAACTTACAAAATTTGTGAATTTTGTTTTTATTTTTCTTTAAAAGCATTTTTCTTTTATTTTCATCTTTCTAGAAGTCACCACTTAATAAAAACACATTTTTATAATTTTTATTTTTTTAAAAAGGTTTTCATCCTATCATATTAGACATACTAGTCAGCACTAATTAAAATTGTCATGTGACCTTTCTTTTTTACATATAAGCAGTCAACGACTATCACGTCATACTGAATATAAAAATTAATATTTTTCTATTGTTTCTTTTAGAAAAAACATAAATAAAAATTCAATTATTTTACAAAGATTAAAAATTTATTCAATTATTCTTTTTTAAATTTAAATTATCTCTATTACGAATAAGTGTTTTAATTCAATTTTAAATTTCAATAATTATTTTAATTTAAATTAAGTTATTATTATTATTATTATTATATTTTAATTCAAATTAAATCCTATTTTATTTAAAATTTTAACAAATGTTTATTATATTTAAAATAGCATTGGCACAACTATATTATTTTCTTAAGAAGGCAACATTATATACTATAAGTTAAATTAAACCCTATTTTATTTTAAACATATTTTTTTCTATAAAAACAAAGTTGTTAAAGAAAATGACGACGTTAACAGTGATCGGTGAAATACGTATGTAGCCAAGAGGAGGTTCTTGGATGATAGAAGAAAAAAAAAACGTGGATGTGGGGATACAACCCTCTACTTTAAGGGACAATATAGACACCATGGTGGCTTGTGACCCATAACATATCACAAAGATGGAGCATGCAATAATAATGGAATGAGATGGATGCATATATAGACACACATATCATTGCTTAATTAATGTCTCTGATTGCTACATTCTTCATTTACTTCTCACTCCAAATGCATATCATACACTTTCCCAACCCTCCCTTTAGATTCCCACTTTTTTTCCTATCATTACAATAAAGATTAAATATGTTTTTTGTCATTTAACTTTTAATCAATTTTGAAATTAATCAATTTTAAAACTTTTAACAAATTTAGTCCTTCATCTTTCGAAATATGTAGATTTAGTCATTTTAATAAAATTTTGTTAAGTTTATTTGACATTTCAAACGCGTTTCATAATAGTATTTGACTTAACAATAAAGCAAAAATATTTCAAATAATATAAATAACTCAAATACAATCTTGAAATGCATACAAACATCAAATAAACTTAACAAAATTTGATTAAAATGACTAAATTCACGTATTTCGAAAGATGAATGACTAAATTGGTCAAAAATTTTGAGATAGACTAATTCCAACATTCACTGAAAATTAAAGACTAAACACATATTTAAGCCTTACGATAATTAATCAAAAATGCACTCCACCGTTTATTTATGCCAAATCAGATCATTTACTAATTATTTTTGTTGATTCTAGTTGTATTGGACTCTACATTTTTATGACTTTAAAATGGATATATGCTTTACTAAATTTGAAGTTTTATGCTATTTTTTACAAATTTTAGAAATTGAGACAGATTTGTTGAAATATTTTTTAAAAGAATCATATGGATTAGCTTTGGTTACTATCAACTTGAACCTTTGTAATTGAGCTTATGAACATGATTAAATCTCATTATTAATTAGGCCCACATTTGCTTCATCTTTCGATGTCTGTAGAAGGCCCAAATGTACTTAAGACAGGAACACATAAAATATCTGTTAAATTCTCAAAACTTTTGATTTTCATCATTTCTCTCTCTTTTTTTATTTATTTTGGTTTTTGTATTTTCATATTCTTCTCTAATTTGCCACATTGTTGTTCTTCAACAATAGAAAATTAAATCTAAGTATCAATTCATGGAATTATCAAACAAACTAGTCATGTTTTGCAATGATTATTGTTTACACTAAGTTTGTTTTCAGCTATATTATTGATTTTAGAATTCAAATTGAAAACAAAATAAATCTTAATTTGATAATTGAATATAAATTATATGGGATGATGTTAAGATTTGATTCATATAAACTAATTTAGTTGAATAATTGAATGAGTTAATTGTTCAATCATACATTGACTTTAGCATCGAAACACCTTTAAGAAGTACATCCGAATCGGTTGATGAATAAAAACACCAAACGAAGAGCAAGACGAATTAAAGGACTTGAAAATTATTTAAGTACACATTTGACCCTTACTTTTATTATGAATATAAGTTCGAGAGTAATTCTCATAAAATAAAATAAAATAAAAGATGAATCTACTCAACCCAATAGATGGTGCTAAGTAATGTGACCCAATAAGGCTCAATTAGCCTCATCACCACAAACACTACACAATATTCTAAGATACATCTATTGAGACAAATATTCACATATTAATTATTAACGGTAATTATGAAAAATATTGGTAGTTTGATTACGTCTTGATATTCTTTTGTACCAAATATTTACATAATATTTAGTTAATATTACATTACCTGTCTTATCACATGGATCCAAGACCCAAAAGGTCCTATAAATACATCTAGTATTCCCAAGGAATACACAAATTCTCTCATATTCATTCTCTCTTACTCTAAACGGTCCAAACTTTCTTATTAACTTACCGTCAAATAATCTTTTGCAGGTGGATCTTCCCTTGTGTTCCAATCCTAAAGAACATACATCAAAACTCTCTGATCCATTTAGATCTTGCCACCTGTACAAAGGTTCATACTCCCAATTTCGATAAATATACAAGATAAAACACTTCAAAGGTTACATAGTGTATGTTTTACATGTGAAAATCATGTGCCAATAATTACAGAGTTACATAAACAATAAGGCCCAATTAGCCTCATGACCAGAAACACTACACATTATTCTAAGGGTGTGTTTAGTTCGGTGTTGGAGAATTGATTCCAACTAAATCAATTCTCCAACGCAGAAACAAGAATTAGTTATTTCTCATTTAACGTGAATTTTTTATCCTTTAATTGATTTTAGAAAACTAAACACATGCTCATTTTGTGTTAGATAATCAATTCTATATCAATTTGACGTAGAATCAAACACACGCTAAGATACATCTATTGGGACAAATATTCACATATTAACTATTAACGATAACTATGATAAATATCGAATTACGTCTTGATATTCATTTGTACAAAATATTTACATAATATTTGGTATATCGGGTAAGGTGCCAAATTATTATTATTATTATTATTATTATTATTATTATTATTTCTTTAAGGTAAGTTGTTATTCTATTAATATTGGTTAATATTCTATTAATATTGGTTAATATTGGTTAGTATTTCCAAAGAATACACACATTCTCTTATACTCATTCTCTCTTACTTTAAAAGGTCCAAACTTTTTTATTAACTTAGCGTCAAATAATCTTTTGCAGGCAGATCTTTCCTTGTGTTCCAGCCATGAAGAGCATACATCAAGATTTCCAATCCATTCAGATCTTACCTCATGTACAAAAGTTCATACTCCCCGATTCCGGTAAAAACAGAAGATAAAATACTTCAAAGTATTCTAATTAAACTTAGTAATTAGATAAAACTAGAGTTGTTAAAACGGGTAATTCGGTCCGACCCGGCTCGACCCACCACAGGTTGATGATTTAGTAAGTCAACCCAACCCGACTCACTTTTTAGCGAGCCAAAAAAATTCAAACTCGGTCCGGTTCACTATGGGTTGACGGGTTAAACGGGTTAGCTCACGGGTTCACTTAATTAAAAAAATAATTTTTTTAATTTTTTTTTGAATCAAAACTAAATTGTAATTCTAATTAAAATCTAAATAAACTTTAAGACAATTCAAATATAAACAAAAAAAAATACAAATTATTTATGTGTTGATAAAAAAAACAACTTAACATGACCCAAATCATGTAAAGCCCAACTTAATAAAAATAAATAAAAAATACTTGTGTGAGCCTTTTATCTGCGGGTTTGTGAGCCAACCCGGCACACCACGGGTTCAATCCGAGTGAGTCGGATTCTAGATGAGCCGGGTCAAAAGTCAACCCGTATTAAAATCTGTAAAATATTTCAACCCAATCTATTTTGACAGCTCCAGATAAAACATACTTAAATGAGGTTACCTAGTGTATGTTTTACATGTGAAAATCATGTGCCAATAATTACATAGTTACGGAAACAATGATGTGTTGAATTTAACGTCGAATGGTTCAAATATATTTGCCAAAACAACTTTTACTCGGACTTTATTTATCTTGCAGTCAAATTAAATGAGTCAGATACAAAATATTAGAAAAGTAGTGAAACATAACCATAAAAAAAACGTGCCAATCATCTCAATTCATCCTCAATCATACACGCTATTATTTTCTGTCCTCAAGACAATAAGGTTTTGTTGTCATCATTTATACAACAATAATCGTCCCAACAATAATTTGTACTGTTCACATGTCCTTCATTGGTACATTGCATGTGACAAGGAATAAACAGAGTCTAATAGCTAAACTGAAAATCAAAGTAAATAGCTATTTGTAATGAGATCAAAGGACATGCAGCACAATACCGTTACAACATTCATCGTCCCTCTGCATTATACACTGTCCTTAAAAATTCAAATAAATCTCAGAATACGTCAGAGAAACCTTAGATCGTAAAAAAAAAATAATAATAATAATTGGTATGTGAATGTGGATATCACACTATCATAGCATATCATTGTTTAAGGGTTTTCAGACACCCTAAGGTAAGGCAATATATGTTGACTTTCAATATCTTTCAGTAATTTCGATGCAACTTTGTTTGATTTGCAGATTTATGTTGCTGTAAACAAAGACCAAACACACTTTATAAGGAAGGTATTGGGGGACGGAAGATTCTGAAACCAAATTAAGGTGCATTGGGAAGCTAAAAATGTATGATTAGTCATTAATTACTTAATTGGCTATGTCTTTGTCAACTCATGATTAGAATCAACGGCACCGTCACTCAGTGTTCACATTCAGTATGAATACCAAGACTACTTTTTTCGGTGGTGTCAAAGTGGGTTTATGTTAATACAATTTAAAATTCGTTTAGGGTAAATGAAGAAAAAAAGCAAAGGTCGACAGCTAGATTTTTTTGTTGACGAATATTATTAGATGTCATAAAGTGAATGAACAATGTTTAATACAAAGTAAAAAAAGTATTATTAGTGAGAAAATTGGGTACTAGATAGGGCTGAAAATGAAGGGCATGGTGGAGGAAGACCCCACAGGGATTAGGGTTCCTTCCTTTGGTTGGTTTGTTTGTGTTGTCCAATCTTCCACGTTCCCATTCCCCATATCATATCATTATCATCACATGCCACGAAGTGGGGAACTGAGCCATTGTCCAATGGCTTTTTCTCATTACATAAGCCTCAGAAATTACAGACCTGCATTTCAGGTCCCTCCACCAGTAACACACAGTAAAAAAAAAACACAATGAAAATGTAAAATATAATGAATGATATGTTATGATAAAGAAAAAAAACTAGCGTCATAAACAAATACAAAATTATTCATTGACACCGACATGAAGGAAGAAATGTGATTTACCAATGACTATTAAGATCTACTAAAGAGATGTTATGAATTTTCACATATTATAAAGTAATACGAGAAAGAGATAAGAATTGCCAACTTAGTATTGCACTGTTGCTTGAGGAGTCAAATCGACTATCAGACTGTGTGAATCTAACATGTAATTTTTAGGTTCTTAAATTTAATATTTGCTTTTTCAAAGATATTCTATTATGTTATAGTAACGCTGTAATATGAAAAAGTCTTGGATTTTAAATTTTAATATTATTGTATAAGTTAATATAAATCTTACATAACTCTATATTAAAACAAAATCTTAAAATAATATAATAAAGGAAAACAAACTCATTAAATAGTATAAGATAAAGTGTCATAAGAGACAAGCAAACAATTGAGTTTTCCACATTACATATCTATAATTAGTTTTTTTTGTATATATTTAAAATTTGAAATAAAATAATTAAAAATAGAAGGCAGGAAGGTTTGAAGTTTGAAAATAGAAAGGTTAATAATAATGATGAGTGAGAAGATTAGAGGAGGGTGGTGAAGTTGGAAAAAAAGGGGATAGGTTAACTTATTTGACAGAGAGAGAGAGAGGGGGTCCAGTTAGCAATAAATAATAGTAGAATGAAGTGGAAAAGTGATCACGTGTAAGTGAAGGAGTGTGTCTTTGTGAGGGAGCGTGGAGCATGTGCTTTGCAGCAGTAGCCGACCCTTCTTTCGCTTAATCAATGAGATAAGGGAACTAACTCATCATCCTTCTATGAATAAAAAGGACTCATTTTTCATCCCTCCTCATCTCACGGATCTTGCTTTCTCTCTCTCTCTCTCTCTCTCTCTCACTCTCTCTGCTTCATCTTCTTCTTATATAACCTCCACTCAAAAACACCATTTCTTCATCCAAATGGCCTCTTGGAAGAAAACCATCACGACACCCTTCAAAAAAGCTTGCACCTTTTTCAACAACAACCCACCAAGGGATCAAAAGAAGTCTCAACCAGGTCTCGACAACCTTATCTTCAACTAAATCTCTAGTATTTGCTTACTTTTGTATGTTATGTTATGTTATGATTGTGATTGTGATGAGTTTTAGTGGTGTGAATTTGCAGAGCAAGAGAGGCGAGTGATGGATCTGCACGGGGAAGTGATGGCATGTGGGTATGAAGATGTTCAAGTTATGTGGTCGATTCTCGACAAGTCTAAATCCACCAACTGCAATATACCCTCTTCAACCTGACCCTATCCTTCTTCTTCTTCTACCAATCAATCGAAAATGGCACTGCAGCAATTAGCTAATGTTTTTGTATGCTAATGTTTAAGGTCATCCTCATCATCAATGTAATCCTCATCCCAGAAAATGAAAAAAAAAATGCAGTTTAGTTTAGTTTAGTTTAGTGTAGTGTAGTGTAGAGGTGTTGTAATTTGTGAGGTCAAAATGTGATGTGTTGTTGTAGGGAATCCCCATGATTGATGAGAAAATCATGGCGAGATTGTTATGATGAAATGTAGATTAGATTTTTTTTTAACTCTCTCTCGTTTAGTCAATAGTCAATGTTCAGATTTCGAGACAGAAAAATATCTTATAGAGGACACTGAACATGGGACAGCGTGTTCGACTGTCATGGTTCCTTTGTTGTTGGCCATCAATTATTGATGATAAGAACAATGAGGATAACATAAAATTTTATTCTATTTTTCTATTTTACTATTTTATTTTATGGAGTGTGAGCAACAAAAGATTAGTTATCTACTAAACACAGCAGCGGAAGCAGCGGCTACGTAGGTTTGGGACAACCTCAACCATGTTAATTCCCGTGACAATATTTAAAGACATTCCCTATTTAGCTAAGACCACAATCGATGCATTTGTCTCTTTCTTTACATCTACATCTAAATTTATGCACTATAATGTTTCGTATTAGACCATGACACCAATCATCAACAAAACTTTTTTTCACCAATTAACTAATATTTCAATCACCATCTTTATGAGGTTTCTCTCTAAATATTCTTTATATTCTTTTGGGTAGTTTTCTTTCTTCCAACTCTTCGTCCATCAAATCATCTTTATGCAATGCCAATTTGCTAGCATTTCCTCTAACTAGTTGAGTAGAATGTGTAATCTCTGCATTCCCTTCACAAAAGTTGAGTTCAAAAGATGAACGAAGAATTAGATAAAGCAATCATCTTAACTAATTCAACATTACTTTATACTTAAGAATAAAATTTATTAAATTATATGAAAACTTAATTCAATCTCATAAAAAAAATTTATGAGGTAAACTTTATATATATATATATATTATAATTTAATCTTATTTAATTTCAAAAAGACTACCTCTAAATCTTATTATAAAGTTTTGTATAAAACATTAATCTAGCTCATTAATAAAACATATTAAATTTAATCGTTATTTAATAATTGTCTCATTTGTTTACTATATTTTCTGTCAAAATATATACTTGCTCATTAAACCACTTTATCATCAATAATTAGAGCAAGCTTTTCAAAATATAAATTTGCCTTATCTATGGGTGTGTTTGTTTTTGAAGATGGATTTGAAAGAGACTAAGTGGATAAATTTAAGGAGATTTAAAGGTGAAATTTGTGTTGTTTGTTTTAAAAGATTTGGAGGTGAGAGCGAAGAGAATTAGAAATAAAGTTTGTGAAAGTCTAGAAATAATTTGATTGATGTTATTGATAAAAATAAAAGTTTTAAGGTTTAAATACTATTTTGGTCTCTCTTTTGGTCTAGTTTGTTCAATTTAGTCCTTTTTTTTACGCGTTCGATTTGCTTCCTGATTTGCTAAATTATGTTCAATTTCGTTCTTTTCGTTGATACCGTTTAAATTGATAACAACAGAGTGTACACTCTGACACTATTGACATGACGTGGCACTGTTCACATTATGACTAGTTGTGTTTTGTTTAAAGAAATTTTTATTTTAGTTAAATTTTTTCAATTTAGTCCTTATTTTAGTTAAATTTATTCAATTTACTCCCTATTTTAGTTAAATTTGTTCAATTTAGTCCCTATTTTAGTTAAATTTATTTAATTTAGGTTCATCTTCCATTTAATGACCCTTCACCACCACCACCATTGTTGCTGGCAGTGGTTTTAGTGTGGTGGTGGTGGTGGTGAAGGTCATTAAATGGAAGATGAAACTAAATTTAACTAATATATGGACTAAATTGAACAAATTTAATTAAATATGGACTTATTTGAACAAAACATAATCAGTCATAATGTGAATAGTGCCACGTCATGTCAACAGTGTCAGTTGTACACTTTATCATTATCAATTTGGACGACATCAATGAAAAGGACAAAATTGAATATAATTTAGCAAATCAGGGACCAAATCGAACGCGCAAAAAAAAAGGACCAAATTGAACAAATCGGACAAAAACAAGACCAAAATATTATTTAAACCAAGTTTTAATAGATTAAATTATAAGTTTCCATTTTTGCCCTTATATTTAAATTTAATAGAAAATAAAATACAATTAATTAAAATTAATTTTAAATAAAACTAGCTAATTAATTTTTATACAACTAATATTATTTATCATATACAATTATTTTTCAATTAATTTAAATTTTCAAGTCAATTTTATCTTTCATTAGTTTAATTATTGATTAATTTAAATATAATATATATTGTTGAAATAAATTTTATTAAATTGTTATTTTTAAAAGGTTCTGAGTACAGTACAGAAGATAAATCATCATCCAACAACCCATACATATATGTGAGGGCAATGTGGTCTTTCAATTTTGCATATACAGTGAATCATCCTTAATCTGCTCATATGTGAAGATAACAATTTTGTATCCTTCCACAAATCGTCACCCTCAAATACTCGGAAACAAACAACATGCTCACCCGCATCCATCCACCAATATTATACATCATCAAAAGCAAACACAACCTTAAGGTATTTTTTGTTAAGATATGTCAAATATTGTATTAGTTATAATTTAGACATTATTATTTTTGTGAGCAAATTTGTGCACTCATTCCTTTAATAGATGAGGAATTATAGCACTTTTGTATGTATATATATGGTATCCTATTCTTTGAAATAATACATCAGAATTATTCTTTAAATCTTTTCTATATGGTATCAAAGCCAAACACTTACATCCTCTACAATATAGGAAGTGATGCTTCTTTATTTGAATATTTCTGATGGCTCCTTCCGATCAAAATCAGTCGGAGAAACTTGATTTTGGGACTTCTGCTACTACCCATATGCAAGAAACTATTCCTAAGAATCATAGTTCTACTGTTGTCAGATTTGTGAGGTATATCTAACTATGCTCTTAATCTTTCTATTGTTACTAGGGGTGGTGATTGGATAATGGATTCAGGTGCTACCGATCATATGACTTGTGATCCACATAAATTTATTAATTTTTCTCCTAATTGTTCTAAAATTGCTATTATTAATGCCAATGGGATCTCATCTCCTATTGAAGTTGAAGGTGTAGGTACTATATCCATCTCTCCCTCCTTATCAATCTTTGATGTTTTATTTGTTCCTACATTGAATTGTAATCTTCTCTCTGTCAGCAAGTTAACCAAATCACATTCTTGTGTTGCCTTATTTTATCCAACCCATTATTTTTCCAGAACATCCATTCCAAGGAGAAGATTGACAGTGGTAGAGAGAGAAGGACTGTATTATCTTGAAAATGTCTCACAACAAACCCATAAAGGAATGTTGGCTTGTCTTGCGAATGAACACATACACGATAAAAACAAAAAGGAGATTTGGTTATGGCATAGAAGATTGGGACATCCCTCTTTTGGTTATCTAAAAAAATTATTTCCATCACTATTTCATAAATGCAATATTTCTGATTTTATTTGTGAAACTTGTGTAATGGCAAAA
>Ga0099823_1001474_pt1 | contig 19562 bp, 9 predicted proteins | sample CowpearedBW_FD_76831 | JGI IMG/M metagenome (GOLD analysis project Ga0099823, IMG submission 76831) | Root nodule microbial communities of legume samples collected from California, USA - Cow pea red BW | ecosystem: Host-associated > Plants > Roots > Nodule | place: USA: California | collected...
AAAAAAAAAAAAAAAAAAAAAAAAAAAAAATTAAAAAAAAAAACAAAAAAAAAAAAAAAAAAAAAAAACTGTATGATAAGTGAAAATAATATATTTGTTTTATTTTACAAAGCTAATTTTTCCATTTTGTTTCCAAAATGAGAGGAAGCAAGTATGGAAGTGGTTGTATAGTTTGTTTCTTTTCTTTCATGTTTAAGGTTTCTTTTTATCTTGTAATTCCTTCCTCTTCCTTTTCATTATACCAAAGAAATTACAGTGAAATGTGTAATGAGTAATGTTCCTGAAACAAAACACTAGGTTATTGTAAGGTGAAATCTAATCCTAAACCTATTTACACAATCCATTTGAGACACTGACTTTACTGCTCCAGACGTAGGACTCGTGCTTCTAAGGACACCCTACCCTACTTTGGAACATTCATCGTTACTAACCAATAACTCTCATCATGGGGGTGTAGGTAGCACCATCCATCCAAACGCATTTTCACAATCATTCCCCGCTCACCATATCACACTATCAATGCATATAAATGTTCTTAATAATTATTTACATTTCCACAACTAAGATATTTTCTATGATGTTACTAGACCAAGTATCTAACATTGCATACACAAGATCGATAACGTTAATATTTTTAAGAAATAATTAATCCTGAAGTTAATCATAACTTCATCTTTTTCTAACACAAATTCTATATGTATATAGTAGTGGACTAAAAAATGTATGAAATATTGTTGGGAATAGTCTAAGTGCGAGTCAAAAGTCCCATATTGGATATAATTTGCAAAATTAAACACGATATAAGAATAAAGACTCATAACACCATTGTCTTAAGGTTTTGAAATAAAAGTGATGTAAGAAATGTTTTATATGTGTAAGACCAATGTCATATATACATAACTACAATCTCTCAATGACCATAACTCATATGACTATAATGTATAAAACCTAACAGTGCTATCAGAGTCAATGGTTCAGAGTGACTGACTACATAACTATAACAAAAAGGGGTCACCATACACCTGGGAGAAATATAATACCATATGAAAAAAGAAGGTTAATCTTGTCTTTGGTCCCCATTTTCGTAGCGAAATTTCAATTTGGTTCCTCTATTTTTTTTATCTCAATTTGGTTCCTGTTTTGGGAAATTTGATCTTAATTTAGTCATTTCCGTTAGTGGTATAGTAACAACATTAAATGGGGTGCCACGTGTCAGTTCCTAGATTTTTATTTTTTTTATTTTTTTTATTATTTATTTATTATTTGAATTTTTTAAAAAAAATAACAAATTTGCCACGTGTCAAGCTGTCGTCGTACCACGTGGCAGTGATAGAGTGATGTGGCAGTGATAATGTCACGTGTCAGTATTATGCCAGGTGTCATTTCTTCATTCTCAATTTGGTCTTTGTATTCTAATTTTTGTCTCAATTTAGTCCATATTTTTGTAAAAATGGTGCAATTTCGTCACTCTCCAAATTGAAACAAAAATTAATTTTTATATAAATGTTATACAAGTGTTTTTATTAAATTTGATATTTTTATTCAAATTGATATTTTTATTATATCTTTTTAACATAACTAAATTTATTTAAATTTGTGTTTCACATTCAACTTTACTTAAAATTGTTTTCAAATTTTAAATTTATATGTTTTTTATTGTTACATGAACTAGTTGAAATTATTTTTAAAATTTTTATAATTGTTGTTTTTACACCAATTCAAACATTTGTGTACAATTATTGAACCTTACACATTTTAAAAATATATAATTATTTGAAATATAAATTCAAATAAAAAATATATATTAAAGTACGATGTAATAAAATATCAATATAATTTATGAATTTTTTTCTATTAACATTATTTTCTATTAACAACTTTAAAACAATTTTAAATAAAGTTCAATGTAAAATATTAATTAAATAAACTTAATTTGTTAAAAATATTTACTTGAAACATCAATTTTGATAGAAATATTTGTGTACATTTATATAGAAATTAAATTTGATTTCAATTTGGAGAGAGACAAAATTACTCAATTTTTACAAAAATTGGGATTAAATTGAGACCAAAATTAAAATAAATGGACCAAATTGAGAAAGTGGAATGACACTTGACATATAGGTGACAGGTGTTATTGTCACTGCTATATCACGCTGTCACTGCCACGTGGCATGATGACAACTTGACACGTGACAAATTTTTTATCTTTTTTAAAAAATTCAAAATTCAAAATTCAAAAACTTAAAAAAAAAAGTCAAAAAAATCAAAGAATTGACATGTGGAACCCCTTTAACGATGTTACTGTACCACTAACGGAAGGGACCAAATTGAGATGAAAAAAAATAGAGGGACCACATTGAGATTTTGCTATGAAAATGGAGACCAAAGGCATGATTAAACCAAAAAAGAAAAAGAAAATATCTGACATATGATAAAATGTATAAACCCAACAAATATATTGGTCATGAGGAATTTTGACTTTTTCCTAATTCTATGACATATAATATTATTTTTTTATCATGTCAAAAGCATTACACTAATATCATAATTATAATTGGATAAAAATAAGTTAAATATTCAATTAAATATATATTTGCAATCTATATGAATATTTATAAAAATTATATCATACATTTACACTTAGTGTATAAAATCTTGGCTTAATTATATGTTGGTATTTTTTATAGGAAGTCATGGTGAATATGTGGGAAAATTTTCAACTTTCTTAAGAGTGCAGACTTCGATTTATGCTGAGTTTATGAGGTCACTTATGTTTTGGAGCATGCTTGGAGGAGGGTTGTCAGAGGCTTTGGGTTGAGAGTGATTTTTATTTAGTTGTCATGATTTCTTGGATTAACGAGTGGTTCCTTGGAGTCTTAGATGGTGATGGTGTGCTTGCATTTTTGTAAGTATATGTTGTTCAAAGTTTCTCATGTTTTTTGTGAGGGAAATCATTATGTTAATAAGTTAACTAATTTGACTTTTATTTAGGAGAATACTATAAGTGGCTTAATGCTTTACCTTCATGTATTTATTTAGATTTTTTTTATAACAAGTATTATTTGTCTATGTTTCGTGAGGTGTATTTTTTATTATTGTTTTGGTGTAGTCCTCATGCTTTGTTTTATTTTCTTTTTTATTTTAATAATATTTCATATGATGGCAAATGATTGATGGGCTTCGAGATATTATCTTAACAGAGATATCAAAGCTCATAGTGATATCCAACATGAGTTTATTGGGAATCATCCTTCGTTGAGAGAATTAAGTCTGCTATTAACCATTCATTCTCTTAATGAGATTTTTTAGGGAGTCCTCATTTGCTTGATAGATTATGTAAAATTAAAATTTTACATCATTTTACCTAAAATAGAACTCCAATATAAAATATCAATCCTAACTAATGTTGTGCCTTTATACACTTTCATTCATCAATCATAATCTCAACCACATTGTCAAATGATCATATTCATATTCAACCATGAAATTCATTCACAAAAAACATCACCAAAGTTGTGAGTCATACACAATAACATTATCATATCATCAAGGTTATTAATGTTGGTTTTTGGTTTCTTTGGTGAGTATTCACTGAAGTCCCATATCGATTAATATGAAGAAAGAAGTATAAGAAAACTATTATACAAATGAAGAGCTTATTTGAGAGGGATAACCACAACTGAATAGGTCTTTTGCGTGTATGGGGGAATTGCATAGTTATGTGTCATTAGAGTGATATGATCATGAACAAATTTATGACATCTCCGAATTTACCTCAAGTAGATAGGCGAGTCACTAGGAGCATGACTCAATAGGAACATGAAAGTCTTTGCATTTTCCATATCATTAGTAAATAAAGAGATGGCGCCCAATGGTAGTTCTAGCACACCTAATGGAAGTGTGCCCAATGACCTGTTTCAGTGCCAAACGCACATTTGCATCACTTATAGTCTCTCATTACTTGGGTCACAAGTTAGCATATACAACACGTTTTCCACATTATAGCCCATGATTCATTTGGTCATGATTAGTGGCTCAATATTATGGATTTAACACTTGATTAGTTATGAGTTTAGGTTTTTGTTTAGTAGCCCATTTCCCTATAAACAAGAGGGTTACGTTTGTACATAATGAATTTAGAGAGATATAGAGAAATGTTGCTCAAATTGTGAGATTGAGTAAAGTTCTATGATCGAGTCTTATCTTGGAAATATAGCTTTCATGGTGACTCCAACGACCACTGATCTTGGTTCATATTCACCAATTGTTGTGGATTATTGCATCTCCTCATTCATTTTGCACTGCTTTCACTTTTCCATTTGCATTACTATTTGTGCCAATCCTATAAGGGTTCTTGATCTCTATTCATTCGATGATTTGAGTTTGTTTGTTGTATAATCGCTACTAGACGTAATGGATGTATTCTTCCTTCTATTGTTCTTCCTAAGTTGTGTTAGTGTTAGTTAGATCCACTAAAACTCAATTTTGTTATATGTGACTTGTTTGCATTGAATCAATAAGCATATTCCTATTAACTTCTTTCTGCAATAGGAACCCACTAATCATATGCATAATAGGGAGGGCCTACAATTTTGACAAAAATAAATGCACTAGAAGGTTTGTAATTTTCGTCCAAAAAAAATTGTACTAGAAGGTTTAGAATTTTCACCAAAAAAATTGTATGAAAAGGTTTGCAATTTTTACCAAAAAAAATTATAATTGCACGAGAATGTTTACAATTTTTTGCCAAAACAATTTAATGAACTTTAGCGGTCATTATACATAATGGTTGTATTCCTCCTTCTATTGTTCTTCCTTAATTGTGTTAGTGTTAATCAGATCCACTAAAACTCAATTTTGTTATATGTGACTTGTTTACACAAAATAAATAAGCATATTCCTATTATTTTTTTTTTGCAATTGGAACCCACTAATCAGATGCATAATAGGGAGGGTCTACAATTTTGGCAAGAAAAAAAAAGCAATAGAAGGTTTGTAATTTTCGTCAAAAAAAAAAATTTATTAGAAGATTTGGAATTTTCACTAGAAAAATTACATGAGAAGATTTGTGTTTTTTACTAAAAAGTTGAAATTGCACGAGAAGGTTTACAGTTTTTGCCAAAACAATTTTATGAACTTTTGCAGTCATTATATGTAATAGTTGTACTCCCCCTTCTATTATTTTTCCTTAGTTGTGTTAGTGTTAATCTGATCCATTAAAACTCAATTATGTTATATGTGACTTGTTTGCACCGAATAAATAAGCATATTCTTGTTAATTTCTTTTTGCAATCACTAATTAGATTCATAATAGGGAAGGTTTGCAATTTTGTAAAAAAAAAAAAATCACTAGAAGGTTCGTAATTTTTGTTAAAAAAAATTGTATTAGAAGATTTGGAATTTTCACTAGAAAAATTGTATGAGAAGATTTGTATTTTTTACCAAAAAGTTGTAATTGCACAAGAAGGTTTATAGTTTTTGCCAAAACAATTTTATAATCTTTTACAATTTTTGTCATAAAAACTGCATGTTGAGTAATAATATTCATGTTAAGTAATTTTCGTAGATCTAGGTCTCGGGGTGTTGAACCACGTTTTGCGCGCTTTTTAAATTTTTCTCTTATTTATGAGTGTGTTTCCGTTTGAAGAGACTATTCTGTGATTCTAAGTGGTATTATATTTGAGATTCTAATCAAAGGAGGAGGATGAGGAATAGTTTGACATGTTGACTAGAATCAACGTTACGAGTGTTGCGCCTTTGGAGAAAAGCTAGTCTTGATCATTCTTTTTATGTAATGACTTTGTTGATGCATGTGTGGTTAGGTATGACTTGGCCGAAGTGGTGTTAGTAGTGAATGTCACCTTGAGTATCAGTTAGTTGTCAATGACAACGATGTAAAAGTTGCCAATAACGAGTATAATGTACAAGACAGTGGAGATTGATGACAGGGAAAGAACAATTTAAGCATATCTGAATAGAGGATATGTTGGTCATATAGTTGATGTTCACCAAAGTCTCCCACAAAGAGTAATATGAAGAAAGGAGAAAAAAAAACTACAATAGAAATGAAGAGTTAATTTAAGAGGGATAACTACAACCTAACATGTCTTTTGGGTGTACGAGAACTTGGATAATTATGTATTATTATAGGGTTTGCAATTTTGTCCAAACAAATTTAGACTATAAAATTTACAATGTTAAATAATAATATTTATATTAACTATTCGTAAATATAGAAACCTTGATATGCCAACTATTACTCATATACCATAACTTTCAACTACAATTAAATATATATTTCCAATTCATTCAAATGTTGAATGAATGTAAATTATTTTTAAACCCAATTAGAATATATTCATCTCAAATATCCATCCAACATTAAAACATGTTAACTTAGCACCTTAACATCTATAAATCAAATTAAAGGACAGTTACAAGAGTGACTATATAACCAAATTGATCAACAAAAGTTTGTCAAAACTAAATGCTTTTAAAAAACAATTAAGCTCTCCTTACCTTAATTCTCATATTCTTCATGAGTTTACACCAAATTAAAATAAGTCCTAACTGCTTACGAAAAGTTTGATTCGCTAATAATTTATTAGTACAAATATACTACCTAAAATGTATTTCATTTAAATCTCACACACATCCTCAAAGTTATGCATGCAAAAGAAGAAAAAAAAATCAAACATTTGAAGGAAAACAAAAAACTTACTCAAAACAATTTTTTATTCAATTCTTATATATTGTTTTTATTCTTCATTATTTACATATAAATGTACTTTGATGGTGAGAAAAGATTAGATACCATTTCAGAAAATTAGACAAAAAGGTAGACGATTACAGCAGAAAAAAAAAAGAAAGAAAAGAACAAGAAAATAATAATAATACGTTAGGTTTAACTTTTTTAATAGTGCATGATATAGTATAGAAGAAAGTTACGGTCTTTTTATGAGACATTTTATAGTTTACATGAAATATTATTATTTTTATTTGTTTTATTAAATGGCATGAATACATTTTTTATTAATAAAAATAATAAAATAATTTTAAAAAATATTAACAAGGAAGGTAAATGTAGTAGTATATCAATAGTATTGTTTTAAAAGTTGAATCAGCTAAATTAAATCACTTATTTTTGTTGATTAATTATGTTTATATTGGATAAGGACATTAAGAAGTAAAAAAGATAGGTTTATATATTTATTTCTATCCTTAACAGTGGTGGGTGATGACTTTGTACCACAGAAGTTCGTGCGTGCATGTTGTAAGCGTTGTTTATTATTATTCTAAAAATGACGAGAATTCCGCGAAAATAGGGAAACAAAAAGGTATAAGAATTACACCAGCATGTGGGAACTTTGAAAAAGAAGTGTGTTCATTTCAGCAACATTGTTTAACATAAGTGAAAATGACTAATAACTTACACCTAATTAATGCAACTTCGTGCATATTTATTTTCAAAATTGATTGTTTTTTTTTAATTTATGAACATTTTTTAAATATGTTTTAGTAGATTAGTATGACTTTAATATATTAATGCATAACATCGTTTTCCATCCTATAAAACATATTGAAGTTGGAAAAATTATTTTTTATAAATAAATTAATGTGGCATGAGTATTATATTGATTGGACTAACATTAGATATATTATTGGTGTGATATTCTATATTAATTTCTACTTCAACTATTTATCTTATAGCCAATTTAGTACGTGGATTACTTCACTTTAATTATTAATCAGTGTATTGTATATTAATACTTAATAATCACGAAACAAAAGGCACCTTCTCACATCCTATCATTTTAGTTCTTCCTCGTTCTATAGTTTCACAATACAACAAAAAAAATATAGTAAATGATCTATTTTATCTAATTTATATAGACATGTTAGATAAACTTTTGTAACTTCTTTAAAAATGTAAAGATTTCACATGTTTTCACATTAGATTAATCTCTAATATTAACTAATTTAATGTGCAGAGTAAAGATATAGATAATTTCCTAAAGCGTTTTTATAATTATTATTTTGTGATGGAAGAAGGAGGAACCGATAGATATCTATACATCTATATATATATATTCAAAATGTTTTTCCTATACTAATTTTGTAATGCTTGAATGAATTTTCATCAAAATTAAAAATAAATGCTTTTCGTTGATAAGAAAAAATTACAGTATATTCTATTTATAGGTATCTAACAACATTTTTTTTGATTAAAAATTAATTAGAAAAATTCATAATAAAATTTGTTATAATATTTGATTTTCTGTTACTAACAAATTAATTAGAAAATTGCAATATATTCTATTTCTAAATATGTAATAACATTAACAATTTTATTTTTATTTTTTATTATTAACATTAAGCAAATCTTTTAACAAAAGACATTTTTTTCCTTCATTCCTTACCAACATTTTTAATTTTATTATAGAGTTTAAACTTAAATGTCTAGAGTTGATGATCTCGACTAATTATTAATAAAAAAATTATAATTATATCCGATAACAGTACTTTATATTATTTTACTAATTTTTATTATAATTATTTATTATTTCTAGTTATGTAGATTCATAATTTGATTTTTAAATACTAAAATTTATTTAATAATATTTGAAGAGTTTTGATGTTTTATTTATTTATTTGTCAAATTGGTATTTTAATTTTTTAACTATTTTATTTATACTAATAATTAAAAAATTATGTGAAGATAATGATTCAATTGTCATAAATATATAAAATAAATTATAAAAATAAAACATTATTAACTCTCCTGTATTAATTATACTTATTGTTGTATATTTTCATATTTTTCATTATACTTTAAACTTTTGTTAAGCATAAGAGATAATCTTAGGTTTTTTATATTTAATATAGAATTTAATCTAATGTTAATTTTGTATTAAATCTTTGACAGTCTTATTTCATAATTTGAAAACATTATTTTTTATTACAAATTTCACAAGAAAATATAGATCCAGACATAACTTCAAAACACTAATCATATAATAATGTTTCCAAAATGAAATATGACCACATATTTGTTTAAGGTGAGATGTTTATACATAAAGTAAGTTTTTATCTGAAATATGTAATTATTGAAAAAATTTAGATGCATCCAAGTTGAACCAACAAAGAATATGAGAATGTTGTTAAAAAACAAAAGGTGATAGATATTAATAGAAGATGTTATTATTATGTTTTTGCTCTAAGATCTATTATTTATGTGTAACTTTGAAGAATAATATTTGTTGAAGAAAATTTACATGTTTAGAAAAATACATATTTGCTAGACATACACTTTTTTTTTTGTTGGCTTTTAAGAGAAACCTGATGAATTTAAAAAACATTACATACAATACAACAACAATACAATTATGACGATAATCAATATAGTATATCTCAATTTGTACATTAAGTGTGCAAATAACTCAAGTAAAAAGTGATATTCTAAATTAGTTTTGTAAAAATAATTGATATAAAAAATGACATTAATTCCATATAAATTTTGTGCTTTATAAATAAAGTACACGATTGAATTGACCTAGAATCTCACTTCTTTCACAAATTATAAACCAATGTTAAAATTCTGAATTCTGTACGTTGATAATATTTACATTAGTTCATGAGTTGATTTAAAATATGAATGTAATAATTTATGATAATAGAAATGTAAAGAAAAAAAGTGTGAACTCTTTTGGAATAGTAATATGATTTGTTACATGGTGTAATGGGTAGCATGTCATGATGTAATTACAAAAGTAGTAAAGTGAATGATATTGAATGGATGATAGATTTGGGTAGGTTTTAATATTGGTATAGAGAAGTCACGTTAAGCATCGTACAATGTATCCATAGATACAATGCATGGCTAGATTTCGTTGGTAGAAGTATGTATTGTTGAGGGTTTGATAATTTTGTTAAAAAATGATGGGAGGGATTTAGGTTATAATAATAATGATAAGAAAGAAAGAAGAGAGGAAAGGTGAAAGTGGGTGATGGGAAGTGAAATAGGTCCATGCCTCTAATAATTCCATTTTGGCACCCCATTCCCAAAGCTCACATAAAGTCAATTATAATTTTATACTTTCTACAGCCTGCTTAATTACCACCTATAACTAGCCTTCACTTTCATTTCTACTCTATTCTATTGCTTCCAAATTCCCTTCATTATCACCACTTGCTTAAACAAAAATTACCCAATGGGAGATCCCCAAAACCTGCCACATTCCGTTATGTGAGGGTAAATGCGTCACATACACAATTAATTACTCACTAACAACTCACCTAGCTAAACCTCTCTTATTAAACACTATCTTTTTAAATTCCATTTAAGTTTCTTCTTCAATTATTTTTAATTTTTAATTTTAAATTCAAAATATTTCTTTGTTTTGCTTGAAATTGAAAATAACAACACTCCCTCACCTCACTTGGCATCATTTCTGTGCTGTTCTCTCTTTCTATGTGCTTGCTTCTGTGCTCTCTATCATTCCCACTCGTTTTTTCCCAAACAGCACAAAAAGAGAAAACAAAAGCGAAAAAGAGGACAGAGAGAGAGAGTCTCACCGCCGGCGACACTTCTCACTGAAGTAATAATGCACGGCCGACTCTCCTACCTTTTGAGCATCGGACGCGCCACCGCAGAAATGAACTAATTCCGGAGCTGTTGCAGTCAACGAAAAAGCCACACAGTCGCGCCACCGCAGAGTTAGAAGAGAATGCGCGAAGCGCTCGCGTGTGACGTCGCCGGCGCGGCGTCGTCTCCGGCACCACCGGTGGTTGTGACGGGGCGGAGCCGTTCGCAGGGATTTCCGCGGCGAGTGACGCCTGCGACGCTGCCTCTGGCACCGGTGTCTGGATCGGCGGTTGAGCGTGTTCTTCCGAACGGCGACTTCTACGCCGGGAGGTTCTCCGGTAACGTGCCTCACGGATCGGGGAAGTACCTGTGGACGGACGGGTGCATGTACGAGGGGGAGTGGAAGCGGGGAAAGGCGTCCGGAAAGGGGAAATTCTCGTGGCCCTCGGGCGCGACCTATGAGGGCCAGTTCAAATCGGGTCGAATGGAAGGGTTTGGAACCTTCGTCGGATCCGACGGCGACACCTACCGCGGGTCGTGGATCTCCGACCGGAAACACGGGTTCGGGCAGAAGCGCTACGCGAACGGGGACTTATACGAAGGGTGGTGGAAGCGCAACGTGCAGGACGGTCACGGCCGTTACGTCTGGAAGAACGGGAACGAGTACGTCGGGGAATGGAAGAACGGCGTGATTAACGGGAAGGGTGCTCTGGTGTGGGCCAACGGGAATCGTTACGAGGGGCAGTGGGAGAACGGGGTCCCCAAGGGTCACGGCGTTATGAAGATTCAGCATCGTTTGCTCTGGGGCGAGAATTTCAGCGTGAAACGTTTCTCCGTTGACGGAAGAGGGAGCGTGAATAATGACAAGAGTTTCCCCAGGATTTGCATCTGGGAGTCGGAGGGTGAAGCGGGAGACATCACGTGCGATATTATCGATAATGTGGAAGCGTCCATGTTTTACCGCGACGGAACAACGTCAGATTCTGAAGATTTGAGAAGGAACCCTTGTTGTTTCGCCAGCGAAGTGAAGAGACCCGGGGAAACAATTTCCAAAGGGCATAAGAATTATGACTTGATGCTTAATCTGCAATTGGGGATAAGGTGACCGAAGCGCTTCGGCTATTTTTGTTTCAAGTGTTACTGCGAATTTGCCATGTTTTTATTTGTGTTTTAACTTTAAATTTAATCAGGTACTCTGTTGGGAAGGAGGGTTCCACTTTGCGGGAGCTTAAGCAGAGTGATTTTGATCCGAAGGAGAAGTTCTGGACTAGGTTTCCCTCCGAGGGGTCCAAGATTACGCCGCCGCATCAGTCCGCCGAGTTTCGATGGAAGGATTACTGTCCGGTGGTTTTTAGGTGTGTAGAATCTTTGGAGGGTGTGGTGCGTGTTGCGTGTTTTGGGGTGTTTCTGTTTTTAGTTGACTGAGTTTCGGTTTGGATTTTGTAGGCATTTGAGAAAGCTGTTTCAGGTCGATCCTGCTGATTACATGTTGGCTATATGTGGCGATGATGCTCTTCGGGAGCTTTCTTCTCCTGGGAAAAGTGGAAGCATCTTCTACTTGACCCAGGATGATAGATTCATGATAAAGACGGTGAAGAAATCTGAAGTCAAGGTTCGATACATGTCTTCTAAAGCTTGTAGAGTCGTGTCTTGTTAAATTCTGTAATGAAATTCTGGGAGTCTCAAACTCCCCATGGCCAAATGGATAGGTTTCTTTGTTATTCCTCCTCCGGGTTATATGGCTGGTACTGTATTTTGTGAGTCAGTCAACTTGGGGTTTTGGGGAAGGGGGGGACCTGTTTTATTGGTTTGGTCATTCATGTTTTATGATTGAACATGAATTCTTACCTTTTATTATACTACTAATCTTTTGCTTGATACTTGCATAGACTGATTCTTGATTCCGGTGCTCAATTTTTAGGTGCTTCTTCGGATGCTTCGAAGTTATTATCAACATGTTTCTCGATATGAGAATTCACTTGTGACAAAATTCTATGGGGTGCATTGTGTTAAGCCAATTGGAGGCCAGAAGGTATAGATTGGTATATGTGCTCTAGCTGTTTGAGGGGTTGCCCCATCTTCAGTACTTGACTTTTGATTGCTTGTTGAAAATCAGATCCGGTTCATTGTGATGGGCAATCTTTTTTGTTCCGAATATCCAATTCATAGACGATTTGACTTGAAAGGATCTTCACATGGGCGCGCCACAGATAAACCTGAGGAGGACATTGATGAAACGACCACCCTCAAAGACCTTGATCTCAACTTTGCGTTTCGTGTTCAAAGAAATTGGTTTCAGGAACTCATCAAGTAAGTTACTGTGCTTGTTTGTCCTGTCTTACGTATATAGACATACACTTTTAAGGGCTTGAACACGATAAATATGTGCTGACGTAGTCCTCTCATTGTGTTCAGACAAATTGAGCTGGACTGTGAGTTCTTGGAAGCCGAGAAAATTATGGATTACAGTCTTTTAGTCGGCATTCATTTTCGTGATGATAATACGTGTGACAAAATGGGGCTTTCACCTTTTCTCCTGCGCACTGGTATCTATCCTCCATCCACTTGAGTGCATAGAGACAAAACTTGTGTGTTACGAAAATTTTAAATTCATCTGTTTTCTCCCTTCAGGCAATAGGGATACTTATCAGAATGAAAAGTTCATGCGTGGTTATCGCTTTCTTGAAGCAGAGCTACAAGATAGAGATAGAGTTAAATCTGGAAGGTAAGGTGTACTATGTTCTAGTTGCTTACTATTGATGTGGATGGATTTTTACAGTTTTTAATTTATAAGAAGATTGCATTGTTATAAAATCTACTTCCATTGTTAAATTGAATTGGCATATTCCCGTAATCATTTAGAATATTGCTATGCCGAAATGAGGATTGTTTCTTTCGGAGATGTGTTGGTGATTGGGCAAAATTGGTCCTACTGCTATCGAGTGAAAACAATAGATAGATATGTATCATGTTACCACTTGAAAGCATCACAAACTGAGATGCTTGTGTCCTGTACGCCCTTGCAAGTTGCAATCTTAGGTTATAACTTTGTTGGCATTAATGTTCTATAATTTCTTCTTTTTAATTGACATTTTTCATGATAATAATTGAAAGTAGTTTGCATTATTTTAGCAAGTCAGTGGGCATATAGTATTGCAGGCAATTGTTGTTAGTGGGGCTCATGTAGGCTGTGGTCCCAATTCATTAATTCAAATTCGTATTTCTAATTTATTTATTTTCCTGACAATAGATTCATCGAGGCAATTATGATCGTTTCAATACTTTCTCTGGATCCATGATTTTTCTGTATCTATCCTGTTAGCCTAGCTTATTCGGGAAGAAACGAAATTCCGACCTCTACTTGCTCAATGATTTTGGAAATTGCGAGTTTTTGTTTACTATTGTGTTACTTTCCTAGACCATTAAAGGTTGTTGGGTTTTATGTGAATGCATATTTATGGTGTATTAAGTAGGATTCTTGTTTCAGGAAATCATTGATTAGGCTAGGAGCCAATATGCCTGCAAGAGCGGAGCGAGTGGCACGAAGGAGTGACTTCGATCAATACACCACTGTTGGAATCAGCCATTTGACCCCTTATCGCAGCGGGGAGACTTACGATGTGATTCTATATTTTGGGATTATTGACATTTTGCAAGATTATGATATCAGCAAGAAGATTGAGCATGCTTACAAGTCATTTCAAGTTGACCCTTCTTCAATTTCTGCTGTTGATCCAAAGCTCTACTCCAAGAGGTTTCGTGATTTTGTAGGTAGAATTTTCATCGAAGAGAGGTAGCAGATTGATTGGCATGGAATGAGGCTCAAATATTTCTTCCTTACGGTGAAGAAGATTCCTGGTTGTTATTGTTCATAACAATCAGAAAAAAAATGGTTCAAATTTGAAACCCATTGCAATGATCTTGGAGTTGACTGGTTAAAATGCCACTGTACGGCGAAGTGGCTGACAGAAGGTCGCGGTAGTTGGGGTTGTTTGGTGGCCTAGTTTTAAAAATAGAGCCATGGTGATGGTATGGTGAAGGAGGGGAAAACTTGTACATGAAGATGGGGATGAAGTTGGATTATTTTGTTTATTTCTTTGGTTGAAGAAATGGGGTTGGGGTTGTTGAATTTTTTGTGGTTACTGCATAGAATATGAATATATGATGGAGAGATAAGAAAGAGGGAGGGGCGTGAAGTGTTTCCCTGATCTTTGATTAAAAAATGCGTGGATGAGTAGGAAATAAGGAAAATGTACAGTGTTTATACAAAGGATGGATAGTTGAAGGAAATTATTAATTTTATTTTGTATTTTGATCATTATTCTTGAATTATTGGACAGTTGAAGGCGTGTTATGTTGAGAGAGTGAGATGGAGTGTCAAATTCTTCTCTTCCACACACACCAAAGTCTCTTATCTGATGAAAGGAACATAAATAAGTGGGGCTTCATTGCGGGGTTGAAGAAAATAAAAAACTGGGGTCGTTGGGTTAGCTTTTGCAGTGAAAGCGAGGGCGTTGGGCTTCAAAGTGTGTTGAGGGCATCAAAAGCAGAGAAAGCAAGAGAGAGAGAGAGAGAGAGATCTCGTTTTTCCTCTCTCATTTTCTTCACTTTCTCTCATGCTTTTCACTGTTTATGTGCCTCTCATTCTAGTTATTTTTATATCTTAATTTAGTAAAAAATTGACCGAAGTTTTATAATGGTTTGGGTTTGCGAGAAAGAAAGCAAAGTACCTGTATCAGTAATCACATCACGTGGTGGAACCTGCTCTGATTGCTCCATTAAATTAAATCTATCTTGGTAACAAGTGAAATTGTTATTATGTCCTGTGATTGAAGACATTATCTGTTATTTATTATCCACTGTAAAATTATTTTGACCCTTATTTCTCCTTTGATCGTGGGTGGCCCCATTGCCATTTGTTTCTGTTTTCAGGAAGCTAATCAGCATTATGGATTTCAAGCGTGTCTTCCACGTCCTTTCATTCCACTCTCTTTTCAAACAAACCTTCCTCCTACACCTAATTCTATTTAAATGCGTTAATTCAGTGTTGCGCTTCCAAATCATAATCACTATCATGTATTCATAAGATTCTGGGAAGGTTTTTTTCATCTTGAACGCATTAAAAGTATGTAGAAGAAGAATGTTACTATTCCTGACAGCAATGTGAGAAAAATTCAGAAGTGAGTAAAATTTGATGGTGGTTGCATAAGTGCCCCTAGGTGGAGGGAACGGGAGCTGGATCCCACGTTCCCATTTTAAAAATGGCAGTGATGCAAAGAAACAGGGATTAGGCAAAAACATTAAGTAGCCGTACAACATCAATTCCGGAACTGGTTTCTCAACGTGTCTCCATATGTTGTTTGAATCACCTTTCGTTGTACTTTTCCATCACCCCACTTTTTCCACGTGCATTTCAACCCATTCACCAAATACATTCCCAACACTAACCCTAGACTAATAAAATCCCTTTACTCTTCTTAAATTAATCCCTATTCATCTCGGTTTCTGCTCCAATAGATTTCCTAACAAACAAAATCCTCTCTCCAATCTCTAATCATGCCCCTCTTAACCATTTTTTCATTTCAATTTCAAACCAAAACAATACTTTAATAGGGTAAGTTCAAGATATTGAAGGAATTTGCAGTGATCGGAAGCACGTATAATACATAAACCACCTATTTAATTCCCGTGGCTACCAATGGCATGTGTTAAACTTACATCACATCTCGTTTTGCAGGCTATGACATGTTGCGATTAGTTTAATGCATGTTATTATAATGTCTAAAATGGGATTTGCAATCTGTTTCCGTACATTTTGAAAACTTTTGATTGAGTCAACACAAATTAGCCAAATCCAATGAAAAGTCTTCATTGGAGACTGCACCACAAACAACCCAGGTGCCATGGGAATGCCGAATGCCGAATGCATATAAAAAATAAATAAATAAATTCAACTCAACCAAATCCCTAACATCTCTACTCAATTACCTCATCATGCCGGATCTATCTGTCTCCAATCCAAGAATAATAAGAAAATAGCATTCAAAAACAAGGCAAACAAAATAAGGACACTTTGCCACACATGTATACATGTAAAGTAAACTAAGAGTTAGGCATATGGAAGTAAAAAAATGCAGAATAGAAGAGCTGGAAAGTAAGGGTGTAAGAAGAGGAAGAGGGGGGGCACATGGGACAGACGCTGCTGCTACTACTACTTTATCAACCTAGGTTGTGGTAGTAGATACATATGTCTTTGCATACCCAAAGGGAAATTTTCAAATCATTTTAAATTAAAAAACAGTTACACAAATCATGAAAGAACATGGTCAATTGTGAGCTGTGAAGAAAAAGTGGAAAAACAAAATGTCCAATAAAGAATGAAAGGAACATAGTCAAATAGTTGGATACTAACACAATGTACCATATGGTCCAGGTTGTGTTGTCGTTTTGGTGAGGGTTGTGTGAAGTGTGTCGATAGAAGCTAAATATAGTTGCACTGTGTTTGTTTGTATGTGTGTGTCGCAGAACATTTTCACACGCCGATTCTCGATTCAGACTGAGACAGAAGAACCATTTTCAAGCAAGCTTAGCGTGGCAACAATCAAAGTAACACACTTCTTTGCACCAACCTTCTTCTTTTACCCATATCAAATAAGGATACATTTATTATATCAAACTTCCACCTTTTTTTATCATATCAAAATTTAAATTCTAATTACTTACTTACTTCAATACTTAATAATAAAATACTCGCTCATTTTATTATTAGATCAAATATTGTTGAATGGTGTGTGTGAATGTGTTTTTTTTTTTCTTTTTCTGCATTACATATTTATTATTTATTTACTATTTTAGCTTATATTTTAAGATATTAGCAATCAAATAATATAACAGTAGTAATCTACGTTACTACTAAAAAACATTTATTAAATAATAAATTTAGAGAATAAAAATCATTAATCTTTATAATAATTTATTTAGATATTAATTTATAAATTAAAAATTACTAAAATAGTCTCAATTACAAATAAAATATTATAATTTGTTGGGAATTAAATTCTAAATTAATTTTAAATATTAATGATCAAGGTTTTATCTAGATTAATTTAGGATCTAATTTACAAATTAATTTGTCGGTGAATTTTTTTTTTGCCATATTAATAGAAAAAATGAAAATACTAAGTAAATAAATTAAAAATTTGAAACTTGAAATTCAACTAAAGTAATTGGTATTTAAAATAAAATTAAAGAATTTAATTTTGTATTTACTTATCTCTTACTCAAATAAGCATAGATGTGGATTATTGCTATTGTCAGAATTGAATACGGTCGTTAGTTACTTATAATTAATCACTGTTGATACTGAATTAAATATACCAAAATCAAATATTCTTTTATTATCTAATTTTACTATTGTATCAAAAATTTATAAATAATACTAATATCAAAAGAAAATGTTTTTTAAATAAGTTCATATTATATGTCATAGTCACATTATACAAAGATTTTATTAAAAAGAACATGAAAAGTAACGTCAAATTTATGATAAAATTAGATTACAATAAAAAAAAATCTATTATGAATAAACTACCTAAAAATATAAAAATACCTTTAAAGCTCAGTTATTTAAGTCTTTGTTTTAAATAAAATATTCACCCAATACTTAATTATTTTTTTTATATTGTTTACGTTCTTACTAGTTTAGCTTCATATTTTTTATATTTGTATTTTTTATATTTGTACTAACTCAAGCATCGAAGAGTCTTTTCCAAGCGAATTTCATCTTTTAGTAAAAAAGTTGAAACTCATTTTCAAGAAATCCACAAAGCTTATAAAAGAAGACTTTACTTTTATACAACTCCAATAAGTGACTATTCCATTAAAAATATTTGGCACATATTGTGGTGTTTAGGTAAAAAACTTGGATTCAAGAGTTTCATTAAAATAATTAAGAGTTTAGTTGTTGAAGTCTTATAATCTGTATATTTTATTTAAGATGGTTAAATTAGTAGAAGAGTCAAAAGGTATAACTAAAGCAACAACATTGAAACATTTATGTTGTGTTAGTACAAAGCGAAATACTATTCATGAAGATGGAGTTGAAGGTGTCATCTGTGTTTGGATTGCATGATATGCAAGGAAAGGAAAGCGCTATTTTGTAGGAAGGAGTTAAATTCAATCTTGGCAAAGTTGAAGAGATTTACGGAGAAAGTAAGGCACGAAGGGTCTAATGTCCAAATTAACTTCACCTTTTTTTGGTCATTTCAGATGCACTATAGATCCTCTTTTATCATGAATACCATGAATTCACTATATGGAGAGGTAGTTCTCCGACTTCCTATTGCACTAATGCAGGGAAAGGAAATAACAGCGGTTATTTCCAACTTTTGGCTTCGGGTCCGCAACCGAGGCATATACGACCGAGGCAAAAAGGTAGTACTTTATGTTTTGGTTACAAACCCGAGACATATTGAATATTTACTGCCTCGGGTCTATTTTAACCGCGACAGAAAGATACATTTACTGCCTCGGGTTTGTTTCAACCGAGGCATATGACCATTTAAAAAAAAGAAAAATTTGAATAAAAAATCATTTATGTATCAATCAAAAAATTAAGTGCAAAAAGCGGTAAAAATGGGTGACAAGAGAAAGAAGCAGCGTCGTCTGCAGTACTCCATGATTCCGATGACTCCTCCAACTCTTTGGAGGATGAAGACGAACAACCTAGGGTTCTGCCTGAAATTGTGGTAGCTGAAATGATGAGAGTTCCCCAACATCGGCAACGATGAACACGCAACAATATACAGAAAGAAACGCAAAAAAAAATGTGATAGAGCTGAATCAAAAACGAAAAAAAAATGAAAAATGAACCGTACAAAGGGGCGAGATTCACGCCGGCAAAGAAGGAGCAACAAGAACGACCAATTTGATGGCCAATCGGTGCGGTGGAGGCGCAAAACAGTGGTGGCAGAAC
>Ga0099823_1001476_pt1 | contig 19554 bp, 10 predicted proteins | sample CowpearedBW_FD_76831 | JGI IMG/M metagenome (GOLD analysis project Ga0099823, IMG submission 76831) | Root nodule microbial communities of legume samples collected from California, USA - Cow pea red BW | ecosystem: Host-associated > Plants > Roots > Nodule | place: USA: California | collected...
ACTTTTGTGCGAAATTCTAATACGCATTCACACACATGACAATCTGCTCTATGAGGTGACTCAATATTCCTGTCCATTCTCACAAATGCAAATACCTGAAAGAAAATTAATCCAGCTCAATGCAGATAGTGAAATTAAACCTTACACATGTGCAGTGTCTCACAAGTTATTAACACAAGTTGAGGGACAGAATGGAAAAGAAACAATGGACAGTTATCACAGTGACTGACCTCTTCGCCGCAATTTGGACACGCACCTTTTAGTGCCACCAAATCATTCCTCCACAGGCCTTGAAGTACCTTAACTGTGAAAGGACGGTTAATTGAATATAGATGTAGAAGTAGTGACAAATTGACAATATCATCAATCGTTGAATATTTTGAGGTATACAATGAAATTTTCCTATAAGGAATTCCTAATTGAAGGGGAAAAGCATAAGATATTGAAGGAGAAAAGCAGCAAAAAAAGGGTTTTTACCTGAAGCTGAAGCAACAGGGTAACCGATGATAACACCCAGCCCAAGGAAAATAAAGCTGTTCAGCAAGGCCAGAAACCCTACTCCAGGTGTTTGGCTACCAAGTGTTACGCCTGAATCGAATGCATTTTGATAAGCCATGCCAACAGTGTATGATATGGGACCAACACAGGCTAAACTGCCAAATGCAAGGAACATGGCCCATGTGCTTGCTAAAGCACAAACCATAGAAAGATCTTCCTGCCCTACGACCACATCTTTCAATATTCTAGAGAAGAAACCAAGAAGAAAGGAACACAAGGCAGGGAGCCCTATACATTCTAGCTAGATAAACATATAGCAAGCTACAGACATTCAATAGAATAGAAATACAGCAATCATATCACACACAAACAGAAATTCTTGAGCCACATAGTAACATGTTTGAATGAGTGAAAAGGAAATACAGAGGAAGACGAGACAAATAGCAATGCATTTTATTTTATTTGGTTGAAAAGAAAAAACTAAATATTGACTTTTTAAAACAAGAAAAGTTAGAGCCTGATTGATTCCTTTCCAATTTTTTATTTAAGAAAAAAAAAATCACTACAATAACTCAGCATTGCCTAGCAATTAATTTCTCCTTGAAATCTATTATGAAAATTACATTATAGAAACAGCTGGGAGATGCTCATTCATTTCCTCTGTTTTCTTCAAGTGCTCAAGAGATAAACTTTTAGAAAACATAGATATACTCAGACAGAGTATAGTCATTCTCCAATGAATCAAAATACAAACAAATTTAAGAACAGGACAGACAACAGCATTTTAAAACAGTAAACAGAGAAGGACTTAATTTTTCTATCCTTTATTCCATCTTCAATCCAATTCAATTTTCAAACCAACCTCTTTCCTTACTTTCTTTCCCCTGTATCAAACAGAAGGAAAGCAGAAAATTGCAAATACATACTACAGCACTTCATTCTAAACTACCGAGAGTGTGATAAAAAATCAGCGACCAAGATTTGAGATCACAAGCCATCAGAGACAGGTGACAGAAGAAGAAGTTAATAAAAAAATTGTGAAGAAAATAAAATCACCTCTGCATCAGCAAATGTGGATTGCCTCCTGATACTGCACCTAGGATACTTGACAACAGACTTCGAACCATACCATCTTAACCTTAACTGTTTCCATAATATTTGTACAATTAAAGGAAAAAGTAATCTAAATTAGAAACTAAGAACTCTATACTATGACAGGTTAAACAGTGAACAGTGAAGGAAGGTGGCAAACCTCAACTCTATCAAACATGTCATCAACTATGAGAGGATGACCACTATAATACGCATCCCGTGCCTGTTACAAAAGCCAAACACTAATCAATATTCGCATAATAGTAGCAAAATTGAAGTTCTGCAGAGAGTAAAATTGAAATGGTTTGGTTTACTTGGCAATAGAGAGCTTCGAGGTTCTCTTTGTCGGCGGTTTCGAGGGGCCCGACGTAGATGCAGTGGGGTCCCTCGGGGCGATGGTCGGAGGTGGCGGAGACCCGGTGGCTTTTGGCGGAGACTCTGACGTGGCCGGTGGTTCTGGGCAGTTCCAGGAGCGTGGATTGAATTACTTGAGAGAGGCTGGTGCCGGCCATCAACCCACGCCACACTCTCCACCCAAAATCATTCCTTCTATTTCATTTCATTTCATTTTTCTCCACACAATAATAAATTAATAATATTAATAAACGCATAATTTTTTTTTTCCACCTTCTCTTCTCATTCCACTTGCTTAAATATCTCTTTGCTTCTCATTCTGTTCACCAAAAATGGAGAATTTTTTTTTTTTCTTTTCCCCATCTTCTCTTAAGAACTGAAATATACTTTCATTTTACTAGCTGAGTTAACTTTTACTCAAACAAGGTTATTAGTCCAAAAAGTTAAAATTAAAAGAATAAATCAAAACAATATTCACAATTTATCTTGGGTATTAGCAAGGCCCATGTCTGGCTATTACTTCTTGCACCCCCACAATAACAGGAAAAGACTAAAAACACTCTTCACCACTGCATTACACTACCATTGTTTTTGTTGCCACCACTTCCATCATTACCACTACTGTAGCTGAAGAAAATGAGAGAAGAAAAAGAAAAACTCATTTCAAAAAGTTCTTTTCAAAAGATATAATATGTATTTTGGAAAGTTTGTTTGGGAAATCTCACTTCAGAAAGCTTGTTTCAGAATGCATTTGTGTTTTAAAAATTGTTTTGAAAATCTCATTTTAAAAAAAATATTTTGAAATTTTTTCTAAATATGTAATTCGAAAGTTACTTTTATGAAAGATAAAATATCATTTTGAAAATTTGAGGGAGTGCGCAAAGAAATTGTGGGGTGTAGGAAATAAAACTCTAAAGTAATTCTATTCGCACTTTCCTTTTTACTTTTTCCACTCTTTTAAGGATTGTGTAATTTTTTTTATTAACACTATTGTAAATCCAAGACAGACTTTTAATTATGTATTAAGTAGAAATAAGGAAAAAAATCATTTCTACGTTTACTCGAGTGAAAATGTATAAGTTTTGTTTTTTTATATATTTATGGTTCCTTTGATTGAATTTTGTGAAGTATGATACTTTTAATTTCTTTTCTAATCATCTCTTTTGAGTACAATTTTATCATTATAATTATATATAACATCAAACATAAAACTAAATTAATGCATTACCGATGACCAAAGGGTCGTTGATTTGGTAATATGCAGAAAGTCACAGGTTTAAACTTCCATATATAAAATATATAAAATGAAAATGATATTTTGATTTATTTTTTTTTATTCACTTTTAATTTATCATTCTAATCACTTTTAGATCATCACATCACACTATTAAAAAAATTAATAAATAATTGAAAGGTGATTAAAGTAGTGAGTTAAAAATGTGTTAAAAAAATTATTCAAATATCATTATCCAAAAAATTCAATTTAATTAAGAAAAGGGGGTTTGGTAATTGTGACCAACTAACATGATAGTATTTTTGCTTAATGGGTAGAGACAATATATAAGTTAGATAGCTATTTATTTAAAATTAGTGTATAGACTTACATCTTTTACCTTATACAAAATTTAATAATTTTCATAAAATTAAAATACATTTTATTTTAATGTTTTAGAATTTAAATTGTTTCATTTTTTTAAAATGTTTTATTTAAGGTAATAAAATTTATATGTATTTGAATTTTAATTTTCCTATATAGATAAACTCTTTCAATCAATACCAAATTTTAAAATAAAAAATAAAAAATAAAATGACCACTAAGTGATATGTTGATTAGAAAGTAATACTTGCATACATAAATAAAAGTAACTAATACAAACTCCAATAGAAAAATTTTGGTTGACATCTTTTGAAAAATGACCACCAATATTAATTAAGAAAACTCTAACAAACATAATAAAAATAACTCTAAACTATGAAACAAAATACAAACATCAAGAGAACATAGCAAGTGTTCACAGATTCTTTTGTTTGACCTTACAATGTAAAAATCATACATGAAAAAACCCTTTTATTGTCTAATTGAGGTAAAACTAATAGTGATTAAATTGGAAAAAGTGAAATATAATGCCCCTAATTATGTTTCACCTGTTAGGATTACTAATTTTGTTGCCACGACCAGTTTGCACAGTTGCTGCAGGTGGATGACCCTACAGTTATTTATGTTTGACCATCCTGCTGAAACAAAAACAATGTTGAACTGTGGTCCCATTTGGATGTTTTACCAGTATGATTCAGTTGTAACACTTGTTGTTTATTTGATTTATCGAAGAGCTGTTATCATCACCTGAATTATTAACCTTTGAGATGTTTCGCGACAGCAGTAGAATATACATACTTCAATTTTTCTCTCTTTTTTTTTTTTTTCATGTATGATGCATCATACTTCATACGCTTCAAAATAAGAACACGACAAAGAAGGAAACTGCTCCCTAATCTCAGGGGTCCCTCAAAAGAAAAGGAGAGAACTGGAAAAGACAGTGTGACAGTGTTCATCTGATCAGAAAAAGAACAAAGCTTTGAGATGTATATATGAATTATGATGGATGCTTCCTTCAAAAGACTCTGCTTTTCTATCAAGCAAAGTTTTGTCTCTTAAACAACCATGATTATGGGATATATGTATATAGGATTTATGATTTCAAACTCTCAAGCAAAATGGTTCTCAGCATTGTTATATTATGCATGTATTTTTACTTCAATGAAAAGAGAGACAAAAAGGGAAAATGTAGTGGCACTTATGTTGTCTCAATTATTCTGTCATTAAAACATAACAGTATCATTGTTAGACAAAAGCATGGTTTGAGTCAAGTGTGTCAAGTGTTTCTGTGTGTGAAGTGTTTCTTCCCCACCACAGTCCTTTTCCCTTTATTTGCAAGAAACAAGCTTGTTCTTCCTCTGGGACCCTTCCCTTATCACAAAGTTTTGGGCTTTAACTAATCTTATCTTTTGAGAAGGCTGAAGCCATTGAGGTGCTATGGTGTGTATTATTCTTGGGTGGCAGGAAGCGAAGCCTGAAATTTGGAGGAACTGATGAGAGGCATTGTAGTGTAGTAGATGATCACATGGAAGGAATATTGCCGATAAGGATGGGAGTGAATGAAATAGAAAGATCTCAAGAACCCAATCTTTTTGTGGGGGTACATGGACCACACTGCGTAGGAATTTTCAGCTCAAATCTTCCATGTCAATACCAACCATGCACATGCAAACCTCAAACTCTTTTCAAGCTCCTCTTATGATGTCTCTCACTCTCCTTGTGACATGAAGGAGAACAAAATTTCTATGACAACAAAATTACATTAGAGGCAAAAGTCTATGAGAATGAATGAAATTACTAACAAATTTTAAAAGTCGCATTGCATTGCTTTTCTAATTTTATTTTAATGAACAACAAGTATATTGACCCGAAGGCTAAACCCACTTTGATACCTGTATTCTTTATTACAAGGTTGCGTGTGTGGGGACTGATCATAAAAAGAAAATGTTTTTGTTTGTCAAAATGCACAAAAATGGAAAAAAAAAATACCCCACATTACTAAATTAAAGGTTACTTGGAGCAAAGATATTGGGCCCAGGGTTTGATGTGTGTTTTGTGTCTTCTCCTGACCCGACCCGTGTGGGAAGCACATGGCATTAGGGTGGGTGGCTAGGAGTAGGACTAGGACTAGGACCCTACCACCAAAGTCACCCCTTCCCATGTCCCCCACGCAATCTCTCTTTTTTTCTTTTTTTTATTTTTTCACCTTCATTTGCCTCTCATAATCATATTTCCACATGACGCAACCTCATTATGGTTGCTTGCATTTACGCAATTTGAATTTTAGCCCCTCCATCATCATCATGCCCCCATTCAAAACACAATTCTCCAAATACGTATGTATAGATTATATATAACACGTATTAATAAGTCAAACACCTTTTACGTTAATTGGGTGTCCCATGCATATATATAATCTAATAAAGTATATATTAGTTAACCTAAGGATGATTGTGTTGTGCTTATATGATAATGATGCTTCACCACCATTTGCGTGAACAGGAACGCGATTTTCACCGGCTCCATGAGCATGACAAAGTGGAGCTTTTTGGGTTTAACTTGAGCTTTACTTCGAATCCAAAATCTCACTCCTTTCCATGTGACCTGTTTGGTATATTTTGACAAAAAATGAGAAGGTTCGCACAAGTCTGGGGTGTTGAATCATAGCACCGCAGAGAAGACAAACCCGAAGCTGGTCACAGATATCTTCACTCATCTTTTCATGTTTGGAGCATCCGATGCAGCTAATTCGCTTTTCCCATTTCCAACCTATTTTCTCAAAAGTTAAACGCTATCGTTTTATCCGTTTCAGAAGGTTCATGGCATTGGTAACTGTAGTAGTAGTAGTAGTAGTGCTTCGGTGGGTGCAGCTCGAGAGAGAGAGGAAAGAAAAAGGTGAGAGGCACTACGTTAGAGTTAAAGTGAATAATCGGGAGCGGTGTCTAAGGAGCGATGATTACGGAAACTACAGAAGAAACAAACGACCCGCCCCACACGTTGGATTCTCGATCCCTACTTCTGTCGTTTTCCGAACTCCACCGTTACTCTTCTCTCACTCACTACTTCACTCTTTCAACTTTTAACCTTCTCATCATTTTTAATCACCTAATTCAATTCGTCCCAATACAATTGGAACGTGCTGCATACGCGCTGAAAAACAGAGTAGCTGGTGAATTTGTGTATTTTTAAAATAAAATGAAAAGTTAGCACTGATTTAATAATGATGGAAAAAGTTAACAAAATTCCAAAATTCGCCCCTGCACTGGAACATGTCCATAAGTACTCCACCCTCTCCCACTCACCAATCGCCTCTCATAACTATTTTCAACTTCCAGAGAAGAAAAATGGCAGTGCCCACCATTTTGCTCTGCGTTATGTTTACCATCTCCTTAACATGGACGATGGTTGAAGCACGCATTCCGGGGATTTACTCCGGCGGTGCATGGGAAAGTGCTCACGCAACCTTCTACGGAGGATCCGATGCTTCCGGCACCATGGGTCAGTAACTAAACTAGCTCACTCAACACAACAAAAACATGTTACTGTGAAAATGTAGCATGGCTTCTGCTACTTATAGTACTTACTTAACCAACCACATTTTCTTTTCGATGTTTAGGTGGAGCGTGTGGGTACGGGAACCTCTACAGCCAAGGCTACGGCGTGAACACGGCGGCGTTAAGCACGGCGCTTTTCAACAACGGCCTCAGCTGCGGCGCGTGCTTTGAGATCAAGTGCGCTAACGACAAAAAGTGGTGTCACTCGGGAAGTCCTTCCATCTTCATCACCGCAACAAACTTTTGCCCTCCCAACTTCGCTCTTCCAAACGACAATGGCGGCTGGTGCAACCCTCCTCGTCCTCACTTCGACCTTGCCATGCCCATGTTCCTTAAAATCGCCGAATACCGCGCCGGAATTGTCCCTGTTGCCTTTCGCCGGTTCGTCACCCTTCACATTTCTCTTTTTCATATATCCTCAAAGTAGAAAAAGATCATATTTTTATGTGTGATTTTTGGATTTTTTTTCGGGGTTTAAAGTACGGTTATTAGTTATTTTGATTATTACCTTAATGATGTTGATCTTTATTTGATTACATCTACGTAACCTTGGTTTATAAAGTAGTATGCTAAAGCAGAAATCTTATTAAAGAGTGTTAGTTGGATAATAATGGGTGGATTGGTTGGTATTTACTGCAGAGTGCCATGTAGAAAGCACGGAGGGATAAGGTTCACCGTCAACGGATTCCGTTACTTCAACCTGGTGCTGATTAGCAACGTGGCAGGTGCGGGGGATATCGTGCGCACTTACGTGAAGGGGTCCCGAACCGGGTGGATGCCAATGAGCCGAAACTGGGGTCAGAACTGGCAGTCAAACGCGGTTTTGGTGGGGCAGACGCTGTCGTTTCGCGTGACGGGCAGCGACCGCCGCACCTCCACCTCGTGGAACATCGCTCCACCCAGTTGGCAATTCGGTCAAACTTTCACCGGAAAAAATTTCCGAGTCTGATGAAACCCTAATAATAATCATCATGGAACAACAACACTCATGTCATCAACATCAATGACATAATTATTTTTTTAATGTAATCTTTTTAACTGGATTGATGGTGACATGTTGGTGAGTGAGATGTTTTTAATAGTAAGTAGATGTTGGTTTTTAATATTTGGTCGATGTTGTGTCTTGAATTGTATGGTAGACAAAATGGTGTAACAGGAGCGAGAGAGTGTAGGCATTGGTGAAATTGCTGAAGTGGCTTAATCAAATGGTAGCCCGCAGCTAATTTGTAATGAACGATCATGATGCTATTGTATATTCATATTTTCAATTTAATTTTTGCTGTGTCAATATATGTGCATCGTTGTTGTGGTCTACAAATCGAGTTGAAAGGGAAAAAAATATAAGTACAGTGGTTGGATTTGAATATTCATATTGCATTAACTGAGATAACCGTAACAACAACTTCTTGGAAAATAATAAATGAGAGGTTTGAATTGATTAATTGAAGGGTAGAGTGAAGCAACTTGGGCTTTATGACCTGATGACAAAGAAAACTTCTTAAAATGAATGTAGACCCAAATTATTGAAGTAGGGGTCAACATTTTGGATATGAATTTGGATTAAAGAAGGTATGGGCTCCAATATAATACAATTTTCACTATAGCTTCTTTTAATTCGTTTTTATACATCAAATGTAATATAGGTGGTGAAGCGAATAATTGTAGTAACTTTTTTGCGTATTATGTTAGTGTTGAAATTGATTGAGATAAAACTATTAAGGTGGTGTTGGAGGTATTGTTTTTATTCAAATTCGGACATTCCAAAAGACGTTTCAATTTAATATGAAAATTAGATATATTAGGTTTTTATTTTACATTTCATAATTAAGGTCTAATCTAAATTTCTTTTTTAAAATAAAATTGCTAACTGGAATTTTTATATTCATTTTTTTACTTTAGTTTTTTTCAATTTTATTTTTATTACGAGTGTACACACTTATAAAGGAGTCACTCTAACTAATATAATTCAAAGTCAAGTGAGTCATATAGAAACCAGATAAATTGTAAACCAAAATTCTTCTTCATTTCCAATCTCAAATATTGAACTAATCCAAATTGATCTAACTATAAGTTTCTCAACCAAAGTGATTGGGCAAAAGTTGAAAACCAACTTAGTTTTATGGCATTATCGACCAATCAAGTTGTTTGGGACGTAGTTCCAATCGGACGACAATTTCTATCAAAGGTTAAATACTAATGAGAGTTCGATGGTGAATAAGTAATAAAAAAGAAAGATGAAAAGGATTATGTCCAACCGAGTTATCACAAATCCAAAGAATTTACCACTTTTGACTCTAAATAAACATTTCTTTGGATTAAGGTGCATATTGTGCCTTCTAACTTTATTGAATACCCTTTCATAAGTGAGAAAGGTGATCCTTAGTTGTAGTCGATTTTATGACTACGCCAACAACATAAACTTTCGTAATGATATCAATGAACTTTATGCATTCCTTTCAATTGTGATTGTTTTCTCCTTAACACCAAGGATCAAATTAGCAAATTTGACTCCAAGATAGACAAATGTATAATTCCTCGTTACCAATGGTGGATTATAATGGAGGTTGAGGGAGGCTTTGCCAATTTTGTTAAAGATATGTGGTTGTTGGTTACTCAAACACATAAAAGACCTTAGATTTTATAACTCTCCTATCTTGATAGTCAAATAAGCCACAAATGTAAATTTTAACAAGTTTTCTTAGTCTCATGGTGTGTGTGTGTGTGTGTGTGTGACCCGTAACATCTAAGGACATCACATATTTGCTATTGCCTCAAACTTTTGTGGCCTAAGCGACCATAGTTCCTCTTAGGGATGAATACGCAAAGCAAATCGTGTATTGGCCTGCCCGCATTCCCACTAGAAAAAAAGTGTGGGACAGACTGAGTTTTTGAGCCTTTTAGCCCACTTTGGCATGTCCTACATAACCTACAACTCATGCAGACCAACGATGGAGCATGGACCATAGTTCCTCTTAGGACTGACAACATAGAGCGGACCGTGTGGACTGGCCAGCCTGCATTCTTGCAAGAAAAAGGCATGGGGTAAACTGAGTTTTTGAGCCTATTGACCCACTTTGACCCACCATGCATAACCTACAACCCACGAAGACCAATATGGAGCATCGCAGGCCGAATCACATAAATTTAAATTGTAAAAACAATTATAATTTTTGAACATTAAATGGAAAGACAAATACTCCATAATGAGGGTCATTTGTAATCATTATAGGCATATAAGTATAAGGGTTATTAATTAAACATTCAAATATATACGTGAATATAATCATTATGATTAATAATGCTCATAATCTCAATAACAAAAAATCTTAATAGCAAGAACTGGAAAAATCAAGATTCAAAAAGTATGATTATTATTTTATTTTGAGCAAATATTTAATTGGTTATGTTTAATTTTTTTCTTCTTCTTTTGGATGCAATGCATTATTCTTTTTAATTCAAAATAATAAAATTAAAAAATAAGTAATTTTTATGTGGGTTGGTCTATAGACTCGTGGACTAGGTATTATGCAGGACGGATCAGAAAAATTAGTCCATATTTATATGCAGGGTGAGTTAGTTCAATCTATTTTTTACATACCAAATGCATACCAATTCGAAACAGATAGGCTTGCATTTTTTTTTTTACGTCTTACAGATCATCTATAATCTTCTAAAGTAATTTTGTTGTTTGTTCACTTCAAAACTTATAAAAAAACACAATAACGTTAAGTCACCAAAATGAAAATGATCTTGAATGAATACATGATGTTAACTTTTTAAAGTTCAATGTTTCTATAAAATAATTTCAGGTTTTTCATAATTTTTTTAAGATTTAATTAAGTTTTTAGAAACAAAATTTAAGTATTTTTAGTGAAATATATAATTTAATTTGTAAAAGTAATAGAATTTTCTATGAAAGGAAGGGAGAGAATGGGTGAGATGATTGGTAGCGTAAGTGGTTGAATAGATGATGCACATGGGTGGGGTTCATTCTTAAATGCTATCCAACACACTCCAACGTGCTTCGAACCACTTTGGCTACCTAACTATTTACTCTCTCTATAAGTTAAAACATAGAACAAATTATTAGATTACATGTCTTTAATTTCACTATTAATTAAGGTCATTCCTCTTTTATCGGTGTTTTGTAGTCGCAATATCTTTTAATCCTTTATCTTCTATTACAATTGTTGGGGGCGGGAGAATTAATTCAGATAAATTTATTCTTTTCTTAACTTCTCATATAGGTTTTAAAAAACTAGTTATAATAATTTTTAAACGGCTTCTTTATTTATTTATTTTTCAAAAAATACTTTCAAATAAAAGAAAAATTAATAGAATGGGTTTTAAGGCTTAATTACCCTTTATTTATCTGGACCAGAGACTTCAAATTAGGTAAGCGTCCGACATGTCTTAACGATGGACACCACAACATACATACGTTCAATGACTCAATTTCAAACTAAATTTGGACATTTGAAATTTGAAAGTGTACTAATAGATGTCAAAGGATGTCAGCTATGGTATAGCTTCGACATCAAAGGTTGTCTTATTTTATGTTTTGTTTGTATTTATAGTTTACTCAAACCCTAAAAAGCAAAAAATATTCTAGCACAACTCAGCAAATTTACTAGCACATATTGTATATCAAAACTAAAGATTTTAACATAAAATATAACTATTAACATTAAATGAAGCAAAACTCATATTATCTTATCCTCGCCTAGGTCGTCGTAGCCGTTGGTTAGCTTGAGAAGAAAAGTACAAAAGAGAAAGAATAGTGGAAGAAAAATGGTCTCGCGTTGTGTTATAAAACACATTTGACATCGAATAGAATGGATCAACATTAATTTTTGAAATGACGTCGATGTACAGGAAAATTAACATCCCTTAGGGTGTGTTCTTTTGTGGGTGATGATTTGAGGGAGAGGGAAATGATTGATTTGGGTTGATTAGAATGTGATATTTATGTTGTTCTTTTTTATGGATTTGAGAGTGATAGTAGAATGAATTTGAGAGTAATTTTTGTGAAAGTTTGTGAAGAATTTGACTAATGTGACTAAAAAAAAAATTTAATAGATGAAAATGTAGAATGACCTAATTGTCCTTGGTGTTAAAAGGTATAATAAAATGATATTTAGATGAGTTGTAAATATTTTTTATTTTTTTATGATAAATAAAATTATTAATTGAAATAAATAGAAATTATAATATAGTTGATATAAAAAATTTAATATTTTGATGCATGAAGTTGGAATTTTGGAATAGGATAGGTTGTTTTTTATAATAGAAAGTGGAACATGTTCCAAAATAACCAGAACTGGTTCCATTCTACACTTCCAAAATATTAGATCTGGTTCCAAAAGTCCTTGGAGCAAATTCTGTTTTTGCCTTCATGCACCATTGACGCTGCAACTTCATTTTCTTTCATGTTCTTTGCATCACACACCCCCATTTTTCATGTTCTATCCATGTTGGTTGCACTATATTGCCACCATCATGATGTTTTTTTCATCGATAGTTCAATAAAATCTCATCATTCACCCGCAAATCATGATGTTTTTTAATTTCATGAAATTCAAGTTTGAAGAAGGATAATGTGACGTCGTTTCCCAAATATAATATAATCTCATTGATATATATATATATATATAAATTTTGTTGCGATTCCATTTTTCTTCGGTAATTATATTTTAAATTATTTAATTTATTTGTATCTTCTTCTCTATTTTAAATTATTTTAAATAGAGGGATTACTTTAAGAAGGTGCGATCTTCATGTTCACCGATTTGAATCGTGGTAAAATTTTGATTTGAAATTGTAAATTTATGGGTGTAAGGTACGGAATATGGAATCCGGTTCGAATCCCTGGATCTAGGCATCGTAACCCAATTATGTAATCTAGGGTGTAGTTAACTGGAATATGGTTTTTACACTCTAGTCAAGGTCAAAGACTAATTTAAACATTTTAAAAAATTTGGGGGGTGCAATAAGAAAACAATGGGATGCAGGAAGAAGCTCCCTCTATTTTAATCTGTTCCCAATAGGAGTTAGATTTTGGGCCTTAAAAAATGCCCGGATAATGCAACCCAACATTCCTTGAAAACAATTCACATAACCTAAGATCTATCGAATACTGTGAAAATCAATTATCCATCGTCACAACCTATACTCCAACGCATCAAAATTTCAAATTTCATAAGAAAATCTCATAATAAACAACATGAATTTATTTTATTGAATATCAACGTCTCTTATTCTATCATGTTATTTGTTATTGTGATGTAATGAGATAAGCCACGTGTCTCAACATACATAAAATGTATTTAAAATCTCACTTAACTATGAATAAAATTAATTTATGTTATATAAGTAAATAAATCTTTATCTAATAAATTAACTTTTGTAAAAATAAAACAAAATTTATTATATAAAATATTAAAAAATTAACTTTACGATCGCATCCACTTCTATAAATTGATCTTCTCCACTTATGTGAAACTTTTAACTAAAAAAGTGGATTTTACTTGAAAGAAAACAACATAACATTGCATGCGTAGTTATCAGTTACAATCACTGTGTAGTGATGATGATTAAGCAGAAGTAAAGTTGAAGTTTAAGTCATGTCCATAATTATATTGGGGTCATTGCTAATCACAACCCTTAATTACCTTCGTTCTTGATATAATCACCTTCTGTCCCTGCACCATGAAACCACAGTATCATTAACTCTCACATAACAAATGCTAGATTGTGCAACTGTGCTTCACAAAAAAGAATAATAATTAGTCAGATAATACTTAATTTTACTCTATCATTTTGGTATTTTTTTAAAAATGATATTAATTGAATTTCAATTTTTTAAAAAATATTTTAAATTCTTTCAAAAAATAAAAATTAACATAATTAAATATTTAAAATAATTTACAAAATTAAATATTTATATTTATATTAAAATTTAGTGATGAAAATTACAAATAAAATTAAATATATTAATAACTTTTATTTGAACTGAGATATTTTTTCAAAAATTAAAATTTAACTGATATCTTATTAAAAAAAGTTATAAAATCATTACATCTAAATAAAAATGCGTACCTCCGACAAGTTAAAAAAAATGTTGATCAGAACACCGTATTAGACTTCCATTTGCTCCCTCCCATGACGGCTTATACTTTTTATATTACTTTGACACCATGGGAGTCTTGCTCTTTTCTATTTTCCTTTTGAAGAGTCAATACATTAATTCTATTTCTACTTTTATTTTGGAAAAAAAAAATACTTGTTTGATAACGTGAGTTTTATTTTCTTTACTTTTAAAACAACTTACTTTGCAGGTTATTTTTTTAATAATAAAACATTGAAAATAGTAAAAGCGGTAGCAGTGATTTTTGGTATTTGAAGAAATAATTATTTAATGACGCGATTTGAAGGACTTAACAGATAAGTGAAGACTGCGTCAAGAAAAAGCAAATTTTCTCAGCACACTTTAGTTTCAGCTACTCCATGAAATGGGCCCCACCGCAAGGGTGTCCGGTGAATGCGATGATAAATTCTGATCCAACGGCTGCCGAGGCGCCCACCATTGACAGCAGCCACAGCGATCAACGGTCACCACAAAATTCAGACTATTGTGTTCCATGTTCCCGAAACATGACTACCATGGGAGAAAAAAAAAGATTTTATAGGATATATAAATTTTAAAATAATTATAATAAAATAGCAATACGTTTTTATTTATGAGTAAATAAGTATCTAAAATTACTTCACGTTGTTAAAGCTCATATAAATACTCCATCCATTAAATTAAAAATTCTGAGCACATACAATATTAATTCTCTTAGTTTAATAGGATTTATTCGAATTACCTACTAAAAAATGATGAATTTAAATATTAAAACAACATGTTTACAATGTTATAATTTAAAATCGACTATGTATTAAAGTAATGTTAAAGACTTGGATTCTTACTCCACAAGGAATCAAAGAAAACAAAACAAAAAAAATGACACTTTCTCTTATAATATATACTTTCCCTTTCGCTATAGTTTCATTTTCTTTCTCTTTCTATACCACAAACCTAATAATCTCTTTCCACTTTGGAAATAACTTTTAGTGTTTTCCGTCATTTTTCTCGCATGTATAATATTTCAGTGCACATTTATTATTATCTAATTTACCTCTCTTATAATCAGGTGAGAATAAAATAGATTACAAGTAGCATATAAAAAAGTATTATTAGCGTAATTGGGTCCTATATAATTTATTCCATCACTCATAAATGGTAAAATAATAAAACAGAATTTGTTTACCTAAAACGCATCGTTTTCTTTTAAAAAACATATTACTTCACATTTTCCGCAATGTTATATGTACAAAGTTTTTATTATTTTTCAATATAACTATTTATTACTTTGAATAAACTAATTTGACTTCAAGGAAGAATTTGACTCATCGAAAATATGTTAAGGTCACAAGTTCAGCCAGGTTAAAGAAAAAACATTTTTATTAGTTTTGTTAGTTACATTACTTTGCACAAATAGTCGTTTTGAAGTTTTCTTTTTACCAAAACCAAGACAATCATTTAATTGTTTTTTGTTTTCAAACAATTTTAAAAATCACAAATAAAACAGATAATTAAGAAGTAAGTGAGAGTATTTTATTTATAAAATTTTGTATACTTTCTTTAGAAAAGTATTCCTTTTGAGTTATATTATTTTCATGTGTTAAATATCTTTTTCTCTCTCCAGTTTTAATAAAATTTAAAATTAGTCTTTTTTTTAAATTTTGACCAATTTAATTCTTCATATGTAGAAATGTTTGAATTTAATTTTTTAAGGTAAATTTTGTTAATTCATCTAAGGTTTCACGCCTATCTCATAATAGTATTTAAATTGTTTACCCCGTTTGACATATTTTTTCTTTAATGTTAACTCAAATATTATTGTAAAACGCATTTGAAACATCAAATAAACTTAACAAAATTTGATTAAAATGACTAAATTCACACAATTTTAAAGATAAAGTCTATATTGATCTACGATTCTGAAAAAGAACTAATCTCAATTTTCAGTTAAATTTAGGGAAAAAAATATATTTAATTATATTTTCATTGATAAAGCATGAGATCTTTAAATAATCTTAATACAATTTTAGTTGGACTATAATTACATTTCACTCGGTTATAATATATTTTTGGCATTTATTATTTCAACATAATGAAAAGTTTCAGTTTCCTCTTTTAAAACGCTTTGGTTACACTTGAATTGAATATTTTGTCAGGTTTTTTTAAACTGATCCATTAAACATGACAATGTAATAAATAAATATATTTAATGTGACATTTGTTGTCACGGCTTTTTACATGATGCAATTAGCATAATAAATTAAGTAAAATTTAATGATAGAAATAATAAAAATTGAATCATAGAGAGAGAGAAAAAAAAACATTTTATTTTATCCCTTATTATTAGTACTATTATTATAATTATTCGTTTTCTTCGTCTTTCTCTTCTTCATTCTGAGTCTGAAAACAATGAAACGTTGAAACAGAAGAGTGTGCGAAATTGGAATGTTTTTGGGTTTGTTCATTGGTTTCCGCAAATGAAGTGCTTCTACTTCTCCAACGCAGAGGACGAAGATTGCGTGGCAGCGGCACCGAGTTCGCGCGGTTCCACCTCGCGTGTGTCATGGGCGCGTTCGCTCAGTCTCATGGACACGCGCAGCCGTTCCAACTTCGACTCCGACTCCACGGAATTCTCCGACACGGTGGATTTCCATCACTTCCTGGTGCAGCGCCGCGCCAACGACCTCCGCCTCTTCCCATTCTCAGCGCTGAAGTGCGCCACGCGCGGGTTCAGCCGCGCCCTCCTAGTTGGCGAGGGGGGGTTTGGGTCCGTGTACCGCGGCGTGGTGGAGGAAAAGGAGGTGGCGATCAAGCAGCTGAACCGCAACGGGCAGCAGGGGCACAAGGAGTGGATCAACGAGGTGAATTTGTTGGGAGTGGTGAAGCATCCCAATCTGGTGCGGTTGGTAGGGTACTGTGCTGAGGACGATGAAAGAGGGATTCAGAGGCTTCTGGTTTACGAGTTTATGCCGAATAAGAGCTTGGAGGAGCATCTCTTGGCGCGAGTCCCTTCCACGGTTCTGCCTTGGGGGACCAGGTTGAGAATTGCGCAAGATGCGGCTCGCGGTTTGGCTTATCTTCATGAAGAAATGGATTTTCAGGTACTCTGTGTGTGATGGATTGTGACTTTACCTTGTCGTGTCGTCATTTATGTGATTTTCTTTCAAAACGAACATGTGGGTCTTTCTGGTTAAATTGAAAAGAAATGGGTACTTTTTGTTGGACTGTGTTTATTTATTTTACGAATTCATTAGTGATATATATGTTGTGGATGGATGGATATCTTTTATGGAAAACGATACTTGGTAGAGAATTTTTGTCATGGATTGCTGAAGTGAATGCTTGTTGCTTCATAACAATGGGTTTAGTTTTGGTGTGGAATCAAGTTTAAGAGATGAGGATTATTTGGATTGAAAGTAGAGGAGAATGTAACATGAGGAATTTAGGATTATTTGGTGGGCACATTTGTATATGGGTGTACCAAATCTACAACCGCATTGAGCAGGAAATCGTTGATCTGGATTCATGCAATTAAGGACATTTTAAGTGCTCTGAAATTTTTGTTAGTAAAGCAAATGTTGAGAATTGATTTTCTTTTTTTCTTTTGTTTAGGATTTAGAGTGAAGTAGAATATAAAAGAATTGTGAAGATTGAAGAATTCTGTGACTTAAGACATCCCTCTTTGGCTTTTTTTTAGGATTAATAGTGGTTTACAAGCCCCATCAGATTTTGGCTCGACTTTTTTTTTTATTTTATTTTATATTTGTGGATGGTTTCTAGTGTGGATAGAGATATCTTTTACAGCATTTCACATCTGCCAAAAACCATAGAGAATTTTTGTTGAAACACACTATTGATGATTGCCACTATTACTGGTGCAGCTAATATTTCGGGATTTTAAGACGTCCAACATCTTGCTGGATGAAAACTTCAATGCAAAGCTTTCTGATTTTGGACTGGCTAGGCAAGGACCTTCAGAGGGGTCCGGCTATGTATCAACAGCAGTAAGAATTTGTCTGTACTCTGGGGAAAATTCATTATATTCTACAACTATACATAACATTGTTTGGAAATTAAAAGATTTGCAAATTAAACCATATTTTACCATTTTTCAATGTGAACAAGTCCAATTTACGAAAAGCCACACTGATGATCTGAAGTCTGAATCTTTGTTTTTGATCCTGATATTTTGCTGCTATGCTAAGTAAATGACTTGTTTATTTGCAAAGGTTGTTGGCACCATAGGTTATGCTGCACCAGAGTATGTTCAGACTGGTAAGCTAACTGCTAAGAGTGATGTGTGGAGCTTTGGTGTAGTTCTTTACGAGCTTATCACTGGGAGGAGAGCTGTAGAGAGAAACCTACCTAAAAATGAACAGAAGCTTTTAGAGTGGGTTAGATCTTATGTTTCTGATCCTAGGAAGTTCCATCATATTGTAGACCCTCGACTTAAGGGACAATACTGCATCAAATCAGCCCATAAACTTGCAATCCTGGCAAACAAATGCCTCACAAAACAGCCGAAGTCTCGCCCCAAAATGAGTGAGGTGGTTGAGTCTCTTGGAATCATTATCATTGAGACTGATACTCGGTATGAAGGCTTCCCCCAAGCTGCTGTAGCCGCCGGAGAAGAAAAAGAAGAGAAGGTATCTGTAGAAGAAACTGAACCTGAACCAGCTAAACAAGGGAACAATTACCTGAAGAAGGTTTTTGAATTCAAAGACATGGTCAGCTTAAGAAACAAGTCTATTGGAAGGTTGGATTGGAAAAGTTGGGCGCCTGGGCTAGTAAGAAGCTGGTGATTAAGTGATCTTACAGTCAGTCACCTGCTAATAGCAAATTCGCAATGTTTGTTGATCACATAGTTTTCAGTCAGTGAAATCGACATTGTCAGGCACACAGTTAACTTGCTGGTATATACCCAATTTTGTATCAATTAATAATGTTATGTACAGGTTAATTTTGAGGAAAGCTATGATTTATTGATGATTTTGCCTTCTCAAACTAACAACGAATTTAGTCATGCAAATTTGGGCAATAACTGGAATTAAATGTTTCATCTGTACTTCTTTGAGCCTTGCTTGCATTTATCATTTTTTCTTTTTGAAATAAATTACTGTAAATATTTTATTAATAAAACAAGGTGCTACCATTTACTGCAACAGCACAGCGCACTGGTTTCACTTCTGTATGTTTGATTTAATGTAAATATATAATTAGGTTTCTTTTGGGCTTTTGTGGATGATGAAATATTTGTTTTATATAAATGCATATATATATATATATATATATATATATATATATACACACACACACACACATATATATGTGTG
>Ga0099823_1001486_pt1 | contig 19528 bp, 16 predicted proteins | sample CowpearedBW_FD_76831 | JGI IMG/M metagenome (GOLD analysis project Ga0099823, IMG submission 76831) | Root nodule microbial communities of legume samples collected from California, USA - Cow pea red BW | ecosystem: Host-associated > Plants > Roots > Nodule | place: USA: California | collected...
ATATATACAAATTGTTTATATAAATATTTTTATATATGTTTTTTATTAAATATAGAGATATAGAAATATAATAATAATTATAAACACACATAATAAACAGATTATATATATATATATATATATATATATATATATGTATTTTGTTGATCATAAATTTGGTTTGCCATGTGAATTTTATATGAGCGAGTCTCACTTATATTTGAAAGGTTAAAAACAAGACGGGGAACATTGCAATCCCTACAAAATTCTGTAACCAAACCCAGAATTGCGAAATACATCAACCCTAGGGAATATGCTTATGTGGGTATCTCCACTGTAACACAACCCATTAGGAATAGTAGAATGCAAGCGACATTTACACTAAAAACAATGTCAGTGACTTGCATTTCTGATTAGGAATCGATTCCTTTTTTTTTTCGTCAGGAAGAGACAGCAAGGGAAAGTGAAGAACAGTAGATTTTACCAGTGGATTTAGCAAAATTGTAGATCATCGAACATAGATAACGAGGTAAAATCTCTGATCATACTTTCTCTATCTAGCTATGTTATTTTTTTTTATTATATAACGTTCTTCACATATCCTTTTCTGAATTCCTTCCATGAATTCGAGCTACTCCGTTCTATTTTTCAACCCAATTATGGGTACAGCATTTTTATCTCACTTTGTTGTTTACATAGGATTTTGTCCTGTACTCCTGTTGCAACACTATGCAGTAAATTGATTGTACATTGTGAGGTATTGTTTAAAGGAACAAAGTGACTCAGTGGTTGTGCTTTGTCTTGTAAGAAAAATTAAGTTAAGTTTGTCAATTACTTGTACTGTCTGATAATAATTTCAATGCATCTTGTCATTAAATCATTTTTTAGCTGGTGGCAGTAATGCATGTGGACAATTTTCTGTGTTCCTAGATCCTATTCTTCCTTAAGCAGTAACTGAATAACACTAGTATTGAAATAAATGAAGAAAAGTAAAAGCTCTCGAGAGTTGTTGAACTGGAATGACTCTACAGGAGTATTAGCTACTGAGAATTCAGGTCATACTTATATAAAATTAAGTGCCTATATCCAAACAATGTGTTGAAAACTAAAATACTTGTATTATTTTTGATAATTTTGGTTTTTGTTATTCTGCTAAGCTGAAATCAATGATAGAAACTTTGATTAAACTAAATTTCTGAAACTTATGTATCCTCTGCCAAAGGTCTGAAGTTGAACCAATGGATTGTACAGCTGCAAGAAGGACACAAAAGGCTGACCGAGAAAAGCTAAGGAGGGATCGACTCAATGAACAATTTGTAGCGCTGGGCAACATTTTAGGTAAATCAAATTTCACAATCATCGGTGAAAAAATTGTCAATTTTTTATGTTCGTTGCTTTTCCTGACTTACTACTAAGGATATCCAACTGCCAGATTCTATTTTGTTGAATGACCAAATTAATGATAACTAAACCGTTGTAACCAACAGTGCCCAGATTGTATTTGTTATGGAAGTGTTAGCATCGGTTTGTATATTGTTAATGACTTTAGTTTTGGAATAGAACTGGTTGGATTTTAATTATTTTCAACCACATGTCTCAGAGATTACTTTGGGTTATACATATGGTGATAGTTGTGATAGTTTGGATCTAACGAGTTGTTCCTTAGATATTCCTTAAAATTTATCCATGTGTTTGTCACTTGACGAGAACTGTTAAAACGGTACTTCTACTAAATTACTCTGCCTGTGACGATTCTGAAGTGCAGATCCTGATAGGCCCAAAAATGACAAAGCAACCATTATAGGTGATACCATTCAATTGCTAGAGGACCTTACTTCTCAAGTTAGTAAACTTAAAGATGAATATGCTGCACTAACTGAAGAATCTTGCGAGGTAATATTTTCTCTTCTTGCTTTAATGAATCACCATGATGCTTTTGGAACATAAAATAATCAAGGAAGTAATGATATTTTATTAATTTTCAGTTGGCTCGCGAGAAAATTGATCTTAGAGAAGAAAAGACTTCTCTTAAATCGGATATTGAGAAGTTGAATTGTCAGTATCAGCAACAGCTCAGGACTGTGTCTCCATGGACTGCAATGGATCATTCAGTGATGGTAGTTCCATCATCATATCCATATCCAGTGCCAATGCCAATACCTCCTTCTCCAATTGCTATGCAGCCATACCCCTTCTATGCTAATCAACATTCTGCTATTATCCCTAGCCCTTGTTCAACTTATGTTCCTTGTTTAGTCCCTAATACCCTTGTTGAACAGCAATCCATCCAGCACATAGCCCCACCTCTTCATCCAGGTTTCCAGTCCCACATGTCGGGTAAACAAGACTCCAGAAACAAATGCAAGGAGAGCATGGTTGAAAAACATGAGGATTCAAATGATGTCACTGCAGACCAGACTTACGGGTCTTCTGCAGACCAGGTTAGTGTTGCTTTGCTTTCAAAGAAATGTTGTAACCTATAGGCTATAGCTGTGATAAAAGAGGTATGGATTCAAGTGGTGTTTGTGTTGTGGGTTTTGTAGGACTTGCCATCTGGGAAAATAAAATCTAGCGAATTGTCAAGGAGGCAAAGCAGTTGCGCTGAAGTGAGTTCGTTAGGTAGGTGCTCTTCATCTAGTAGTGTTCAGGAGAGTTCATCAAGTAGTGTAGTTCACGAACACAAAGGCTAGTGAGTGAGAAAGGGAACAATCTGAGTCAAGTGCTTATTTCTTTGGAATTGAAGTCATGATGGGGTTTCTCCGGTGTTTAGCTCCTACTACTGCCCGGAGGTACAAGACCCTTGTTTTCTTGAAAAAAATCACTTCTGACTTCTCTCCGAGACTAGGATTTTATTAAAATTTGGATTAAATACTATATGAATAAGCTTTTCCTTGTGGGTAAAAGCTTGTCAAATCTGGTTTATATACCTATTCTTGTAAAAAATTAAAATTGCAGCCGAAAAACCTTCCAACTTGATTGGTGTGGCTAATGAATGTGTAGGGTTTGTAAATCACTTCACCTCTTGACCTTTGACCGGAAATTGTACTTATATTATGAGAAATGCTAGTTATACACTCTTTCTAATATACTCTGTTATTGTATGAAATTTGATAAAAACACTTAAAATTGTGTTTATACTTAGTTTTTCCTTTATTTTTCTCTCTTAGAAGGAGCATATGGAAAAGTCTTTCCAAAGATGCCTTTGATTCTTCTTAATTTTCAAATGACATTTAATGAAACATTATTAATTTTTGTCATAAATTTTAAAAATAAATACATGTCATGTACAACTCAGTGTAACTATAAATAAGTGATCGTTCTGACTAGTTAATAATGACAAGCTTGTCGAGATGTGGAAAAATTATAAAAATGGTGAGGTGAGATTGATGATCTGATGAGAGAGATAAATATTCAAAGTAATACCATAACAATTTTGTAGAAATACTATTTAAATAGTATAACATCATAAACTACACCGTTGGTGGTGCTATGTGTTAGTTAGACCACGTGGCAGTAAGAGAGTGGCCCCCACTCCGGAGGTATAGAAGTGTTTAAGAGAAATAAATAAATTTAATACAGCTGTTAAGAGACCCGTGGTTATTGTAGATTTATCATGAACAGGTAAACGGCTATCTTTCACCATGATGCATTGAAATGAACTAAGGAGCTATATATTGTAGATTTATTGTGAAGGGAGATCAGCTAATGAGCTAACTTACTATCTTTCAGAGTTGTCATTGGATTCTTGACTGAATCTTGAAATGGTTGTAAACAATAGAACTAATGCCAGCACGCAGAAACACACTTTCTTCACGTTTTCTCTTTTTGATCATTGAGTCAAATTCAAGTGTTTTGCACAGTATTCAAATCTATTTGATGGGTTATGTTTTTTTGTACTAGACTAGAAGTAAAAGCTATTATTGGCTTTTCTTAGGTAAGTGGAAAATTTATCTAGCAGTGTGGCTGAAATGAGAAGATTAGCCTGATCAAATGCTGAGAATAATAAAAGTGTACCCACTGCTACCAGACACAACTGTAATATATATTGTTGCTTGTGATATAACGAAATTCGAATTTGGTCTTTCGTTCATTTGAAAATAAAAGGACAAGAAATATAAAAACTATATTACAAGAGAGTACATTATCGTTACCAATATTAGAACATTATTGTGCTTCCAGAATGTATGATTTTTGTGTTGTGCTGCTAATGTAAGTATTTTCTGAATACCATCTGTTATAAAAATTTATCCAAATGATTACACTTCATTCTGTTTATGTAACAACGATAAGAAATAAAACAATTAATAACATGATTGATATAAAAACTAAATTTGTAAGCACTTATAGTACAGAGAAAAGAACAGTGGTTTAACAGAAGTTGCACTCAAAGAATATATGCCAAAGCCATTCTGATATCAGAAGCTAAAGAAGCTTATATAAATCCTAGAAGACCACTTAGTGTGCTTATGATATGGTATAGTTCTTCTCTGCAAGTCGCATTGATTGAGAAAAAAAGAGAGAAGAATGGGATGGTTCTACCCTAAGAAAAGTGCAGAATGGAAGCAGGAACTCACATTGACAGAGCAGACTATGGAGACTGCTTCTCTTTCTGTAAATCTTCACTTATTTGTGATATTTGGCATTGTCCTTAGCTTGTTGTGGCTCTCCCATTACACCACCTACAAGTCTCAGCAGAATCACATAGCCCTTTACGTTCAGTTACTCTTGTCTCTTTCGCCCATCCTATTGATACTCTTCTTGCTCTCATATTCCATCTGTGGAAGGCTCAACTTTTGCTTCATGCCTTCGACTGCGGTGTCTCCCTGGAATCTTGCGGCTACTATCGCCACTGTTATCACTTTGTTACTGATCTTTATTTTATTCTAAGTGGTTTTTAGGATCTCTCAGACAAGGAGACAGAAACTCCATATGGTATTACCGCACAACTCAAGTATGAGGAAACTTTTGTCGGAAATTTTATGTTCTTTGTTCATATTCAAGTCATATACTGATAATTTCACTGAACTATTTGCTGATATTCTGTATGTAAATTAATTTGAAGTCCTCTCATTTGTGAAAAAAATGGAATTTGATCTCCATGCAGCAATTCAACGGTTTGTTTTTGCTATCTTTTTCTTGTTCTTTGTGTTGGTAAGATTTATGAAAGCAAGACAAGTTAATTTAGCAGGACATAAAATGAATTGCATTCTTTTTTCATTATGCAGTAACTGGTTATGCATTCCATTTGTTTCTCTCTTCAAATCTCCGGTTGAAGTTGATACGCAATAAAAGGGTAATGTTAAATTCAAATTTACCCAAGCAAAATTTTTTAATTGATTTGAGAGTTTCCATAACTAGTAATGATTAAAAAGAAATTGGTACGAGTAACCAAACTTGTTAAAAAGGTTAAGGAATTTATGAATCGTGACATCGCTTCTGTTTATAGTCAACTTGAACTGCAAATAACGTAACCTTATTCAACAGACTTATCTTTAAACACTGAAAATCTAGATTTCATCTTTGCCATCTTTTAGAAGGGACACATAAAAATGTGAAAACACATTGAACACTTTCATATATTTATACAGGCATCATCACATCTGTATCTACATATTTAAGAATTACAGTACTCAAAGGATTTTTACACTAACTCTTAAGTTAAGAGCAAAAATAAAAAGACAGAAAAGTAAAACCAACCTATGGAGAAAATTTTCAAATCACACAAACCAGCTATTAAGAAAGTTGGATTGGTATCGAGCCATTATGAGCAACACCAGGATCAAAGCAGCCACACCCCATGGAGAGCTTCCTTCTGAAGGGCCCTGGTGGGTTCTCCTGCTACTCCCCCACGAAGCAGAGAACCAATCTGAATTCTCCATAGAAGATAACCAACGAACTATGAGTATTAGCACCACTGGGGTAGCAAATAGTACCCAACCAAATTGTTCTTCAGCAGTTTCAACAACTTCTTCATAGGAAAAGTACCATGAAACGGCAAAGAAGAGGAAGATGAGTGCTAAGATTAACAGAACAGGGTATGGCAGGGGATTCAGAGTGAATCCATCCAAAACAGAAGAGGTTCTGCTTCTGTCATAAGCCATTGAATTGGATGGTCTTTTGGGTATTGGAATTCAGAAGTGAGAAACTTAAAGGACTATTTTTTACTTGTGGAACCAAGTTGTAATAGTTTGATTTTTGGAACTGATTGATAAATAAGATGAACAAAGTGAAGACAAGAGAGGTAGTGTCAGCTGCAGGTACAACAACATGCTGAACAGTTAAGAAAAAGAGTGATAGAATTTACTTAATGAAGAAGGTTTATGCTATTGGCATGCTCCAACATACCATGACAAATATATGCTATTTTTTCAGTTTTTCAATTAATTGATTTTGACCTGATTGGTTGGATTGTAAATGGCCATTATGATGAGCCTTATCCCATTTTGCATGATAAAGGAAGATACCTTTCCGTTAGTGTCAACCACGATCTCACCAAGGAAATTTTAATCAAATAAGTTATACTAAAAATATATTCAAACTAATTTTTTGAAAAGACTGGTTTATATTTAGACATAGTAATTCTTTACAAAAATTAGTGTGACCTTTCTATCTTGTGAAGGAAAACCAGAATACCTTTCTATCATAAAATGGGACAACACTTACATTAACAAGAGCGAGATTAGTGAAAGATATAACAGTTGTTTTTTCTAATGTTATTTGATAAACTATTTTTATTATGATTTCAAGATAATTATATTAAAATTTAATAAAGGTGTCATTCATAATAATTAGTGTAAAATATATTTACATGGTGTAGGTGCATCCCTTTAATTATTCTTATAATCAGGTTAGTTTTAGTTTTATTTATTTTACTAACATTAGAGCTTGATGTGAATGATGTTTTCTAAAACCAAAACTAGTGTGAAGTTTTGTAAATTTTGAAATGTAAACACTTTACTACTATTGAGTATGTAAATAAATCATATTTCGGCAAAGTTTTATAATCTGCAACAGTACTTTTTTTTGCACTTTTAACCAGTTTTGCATGGTCCATTTCAATGCTGATACTGATACCACATTAGATTGGACCAGATATACTTATCATCACAAAAAAATAATGGAGCTAGTGTGGGGACATATTAGGTAATGGATGATGAAATAAGCCATTACCTGCTATAAACATACTCACACTTTTTTTCCCATTCATCCCACTCCTCTTGACCCTTTCTCTGTCTATGATCAATTTTTTTAGCAAAATCAACTCTTTCAAGTGTTGCTTGAGATGACATTTTAACACCAATTTCTGGTCTTTTTGGGTTGGATTTTTCTTCTGTACAAAGTTCTAATAGTTGGTTTTTTTTGTTCGAGAGTTAGATTATAAAAACTATGCAAACTGTTTCCTTTTTCACTTACACAGAATGGCCACTTCAGAAATGCTTGAAGATTATTCAATCATAGAAACATTACAATTACTCTGGTAAAGCATCACTGCGTAACATACCATCGTATTACATAAAACATCAGCAAAAGTAAAAATAACATAAAACACAACACCATTCATCGGTTTAAGATTGTTTCACACTTCTGAACACATGTTTTTTTTCTGATGCACCATCTGTAACACTATCTGTAACAGTAGCAGGCATACGTACAGTGACAATACGGTGGTTTGAAAGAAACAACCTTTGTTCTTGAAGTTCCCAACAAGGACAACAGAAGCAGAATGAATACTAGGAGTATTAGTGCGACAAAAGGCGAGGTGTAGTTGGTTTCTTCTTCTTCTTCTGGTTGACCTGAGAAGAGCTTTGGTGCAGACAGAAGAAACAAGGCCAGAACCAAAATCAGAACAACATTGGGAGTACGAGCATCACCATTCCTTGGTTTATAAGTGTAGTAGTAACCCATTGAAGCCCTGAGAAAATAACAGAGAAATGAAGGTTTTTTATGGAAGAAGGGATTCAGAATGATAAAGTCAAAAGGAAGGAAAATATTGTAGTTGGCATTATTTGTCCTCTACACACAATTTGGTACGCATTTAATGTTTTTATAATATCAAATTACGTGAGAATGACGATATTATCATCAACTACCACCTATTCATGATTTTCAATTTCTCACAAACAAACAATTCTGTGAGCATGTTTGGTTTGAAAAGAAAAAGTAGTTCTTTATATCAGATTCAGTTGAACCAAAAAGATCAAATCTGATTTCTGTATGTTCATATGTTTCTTAAGATTTTTGTTTTCATTACTGTAACTTTTTTCAAACCATAGTTGTATACAGTATTTTAAACACGATGTTAGTTGGTTGACTTTAGATGGTAAAATTCTTTAGCTTTTAATTTATGAAATCGACCATATGTGAAAGTGGGTCGTGGCTTTTTCTTTCTGTACCCGTATAATTTCAAAGTGCACCTATATAATTTTCAGAATGGTCATAAGAGTGACTTTCAGATTATCTATTTTAAAAATGATTTTGAAATATGAATTTCTGAAAAGGGTTCCTAGAATAATCTTTTCAAAAAATATATATAAAATACATTTAGCAACAAAAATTCTAAAACACATTAAATGCATTTTAAAATAGGTTTTTCAGAATAAATTTCCAGAATATAAATTTATTGTTTAATAACATTACAAAAAGGTATGTTATGTTTTATATTATATTTAATAATATAAGTATAGCTAATTGATTGCTTTGAAGTGTGGCAAAGATGAAAAGTTCTTAGAGATTACATGAGTTATACTTAAGAACCCACTTTAAAAAAGTGATTTTCTTTTATTTGAAAGTAGAAAAAGAATCAGAATGTAAAATAGAGAATGTCAAGGGAGTGAATTGTTTTTTCAAAGTCAAAATAACATTATCTTTGCATAAATCTCTTAATGATAATAAAAGCATGCTATAATTATGCTAAATCAACTTTGTGGACGAAAATATAAAAAGAGCATTATCAAATTCATTTTTAAATACAAACACAATTTTAAATATAAATTTATGCTTAAACCATTTAATATTAAGTGCAAATAGGATTTTAAAGTTGTTAGTTTCTGTCATTATTAAAACCCTTTCATATAAATAGAGTGCTCTTGAAGAAATAGTTCAACAATAAATACATCACATATAATATAACCCATTAAAACAACAAAACAGTAGAAAATATAACTTGTTACTATAAAGTTCGGGTGGCCTTGACCCGATCCAAGTTCAGTTAATACAATTAGTTATTATTATTTTTCTGTTATGTTATTATTATATTATTATTATTATGATATATAAATATTAACGGATTTAATGAATGAATTGAACCTTATATACTCACAGGTTTTATTAACTTAAACATCAAAAAGTAGTTTGCAGGTAGGTAGGTAGATCTCCTATAAGAACAAAAATAGTTTAAAAATAATAATTTTGAGACAATTATTCGAATTTATTATACATATATATATTTTGTATATAATCAATATTTTATATTGTTTTTTTTTTTAAAATCATATCCTTAGGGTTTAGGGCACTTTTTGGTGGGTGTTTTTTATGAAATTGTTTTGAGTGGAAACTTTTGGATTGGAGAGAGAAAAGAAAACAAAGAGAAAGAAATATCGATCCATTTGTTTTGTCTCGAGTCTCCGTTGTGGCATTGGGCTATTGTTTACTCTGTTTGTTCCAATCCAACGTTGGTTGTAGTTTAGGCGTGCGTGCGTGCGTGTGTGTTGGGTGTCCAAAAAGTTGAATCAGCGACCCCATGAGACCTCAGAGAACGTCGATCTACGCCGTCACGTCATGGGTGAGGCGACAACCCCCAAAGGTGAAGGCTTTTCTCGCCGTCGTTTCCGGCATGGCGGCTCTTGTCCTCCTCCGCTTTATCGTCCACGATCACGACAATCTCTTTGTTGCTGCTGAGGCTGTCCACTCCCTGGGAATTTCCGTCCTCATCTATAAGCTCATGAAGGAGAAGACTTGTGCTGGTAACACTCATAGTTATTTTTTTCTCTCTTGATCTTTCAACACGTATCTTCTATTTATTTCTATTTGTTAATTGGATAGGGTAGGTTAAGAGTTTCTCCTTTTAACTTATTTTAAATGTCAAAGGGAATGCTCAGAAAATAAATTTTGAAGCTTCAATTTTTTGGGACTGGTTTCTTCTGATTTTAATTTAACCCATCTAGATTTCCTTTGCCAAATTTTTATTGTTTTTTAAGGATTGTTGTTTTCTTTTATCCTTTGCAATTTTCAATTTGTTTTGACAATCTGGTCGGCATTGTTTGGCTGATTTGATTTGTGTGTGTATTTTGGCTTACTCAATTCTATGTGTTGTTGAACATGTTAGAGGTATATATTTCTAATGGTTTTGAATTATGAACAGGGTTATCACTTAAATCCCAGGAATTAACAGCTATATTTTTAGCTGTTAGGCTTTACTGCAGTTTTGTCATGGAATATGATATCCACACCATACTTGATTTCGCTACTTTCATAACCACACTGTGGGTTATATATATGATTCGTTTTAAGCTGAAGGCTAGTTACATGGAGGAGAAGGATAACTTTGCAATATACTATGTGGTAAGCTCCAATGCCTCCCCTACCTATTGTTTCATCCTAAGATTAGAAGCCCACCACCATCTAAAAGATAGTGACATTTTATTAGTTCTTATAGGTGAATCATTTTTTTCTTTTTCTTTATGCCGGAATGGGAAACTTGACCATATTAGTGTTAGAGTTTTATATAGTGTCTTAAGATGGTAGCCGTTTCATAATCACAATTCATTAAGACATTAGCTAGGTGTGGTAGTAGACATTGCTGGTACTGAAAATTATTCTTTCAGTATAATTATTTTCCAATTATTGAAATAGTTGTATTGACGATATGATACCAATGCAAACATCCTTCTGCATGAATAAGAACAGAAAGTCTGGATCTGTAAAGTCATGGGAGAATTGTTTACCGTGACATGATGCATGTGAAGTTAACTTCCTATCACTAGTTTATAATGGCAGTCACGAAGTATGACTTACTACTTGCTCTTATTTTGACAGAGCCAAGTGCCATTGCATCAAATAAAACTGCAGCTGACCATATATTTAGTGTGGCTTTCCTTTTACTCACTCCTTCTGTCTACTTTGAGAGATTTAAAAACCCATTCCCTTTCATATGTTTGTTATTTTGTCTTACATTGCTTGTAGCTTATAAGTTTACCAAGAGTCAGTTTGATGTTCTTTACTTCTGAATTGAACGCAGGTGGTCCCTTGTGCTGTGTTAGCATTGCTTATTCATCCATCAACTTCTCATCATTTATTAAACAGGATTTCCTGGGCATTCTGCGTATATCTGGAAGCTGTCTCAGTCCTGCCCCAGCTGCGGGTCATGCAGAACACCAAGGTGTTATTTCTTAACTTAAAATTCCATCTTCAAGATTTTGTGTATGGAATCTGATTCTCTCTTTTATTTTCATTTTACACTTTCAGATTGTTGAGCCATTCACAGCCCATTACGTATTTGCACTGGGTGTTGCAAGATTCTTGAGCTGTGCACATTGGGTTCTTCAGGTCTGATCATGAAAACTTCAAAATTCATTTTTAAATTTGATGCTCAGTTGTTTTTTGACACATGCTGGTTGTCAGAGTCCCTAGGACAATATTTGTTTTTCGAATGTCTATCTTGTTGAAAGGTCTGAAATTTGAGCATTCCTTTATAAGTTTTAGTTCCTCTTTCATTTTAAATTGTATTAACTAAGACATCTTTCCTCTACCAGAATTTTAACCAGGACATGGGTTCTACCTGTATCTAATTTTCCATTTGAATCAACGTGTTCCGAGTTTCTCAATTAAGTTAAAACCAATTTGATAGCTAACAGTTACTTGATTGCTTGCTGCTGTTATTTTGTTTGTCTCTTTAATGGTATATCTTACTGAATTTTCTAACTGTTGGTCTCCTACTAACTTACTGTTTCTTTCACAGGTATTAGATAGCCGAGGGCATTTGTTGGTAGCCTTAGGGTATGGTTTATGGCCATCAATGGTTCTTATCTCAGAAATTGTCCAGACCTTCATCTTGGCAGATTTCTGTTACTATTATGTCAAAAGGTTGGTTTAGTTTCTGATGCAATTCTTTGTCTCCCAGGCATTCTACAATGCTTTTTGCTCAGTTTTTCAAGATCACTCCAGCATTTCCCTTGTATATTTGACCTCATGATTTTTATTTTTATTTAATTGCAGTGTTTTCGGGGGACAGCTTGTTCTACGTCTACCCTCTGGAGTGGTGTGATTGAAGATATGCTTTGGTGTGAGCTGTCTGTCACACTTATTTTAACATAATCAGGCATTATGGTCGGTTACCCTTGTTAGAGTACATTTTGTGTTGGCTCACTTGTTTGGTTCTTTGGTGGAGTGTAAAGTTGGGGATGAAAGAAAACCAAGTATATTTATTTTAAGTTACTACGGTTATTTATAGTTGGAAGTGCTTTACACAAAGTCTATTTATAGTTGGAAGTGCTTTACACAAAGTCATTTATAGTTGAAAGTGCTTCACACAAAGTCTAAGTACTACGGTATTTATCCTATGTGTGGTTTCGCAATGCACCATAAAAATCAATTTTCGGAAATCATGACTCTACGAAAAGAGTTTTTCGACTTAAGTTCTTCCTACAACATTTTACCACACGCTTTTCTATGTAGAAGGGAAACCATCTGTGCAAACTAAACTAATTTAGCAGAAATTTGCCATTTTCTGAAAGAAACACCTAATCTATTTCTCTAACGGCCCCTCTGAAGTTATTATGTAGCATTCCGATATTTTTTCAATCACTGGACTTATACAAAGTAAAGATGTTCTGATAAATATGTGATTCATTATTGAAGTTTTCCACTTTGATTGAGTCATGTCTCACACAAGTACCTGTGATAATAATAACAGTAAGCATTGGTCGCACTTATGTGACTTTTAAAGCACACAAGTTCCTAGCAAGAATTCCCTCAAATGTAATTCCAGGTCCAAATGCAAGTATCAAACCCCATTCATGATCTCCTCCACCATCTTTTCTAGTTTTGAGACCCTCCTCTATCATATACTCCAGCACATACACAATGGTATTACTGCTAGCATTGCCATAGTCCATGAGAGCCCTTCTACTCGCACTTAGCTTCTCTGGTAACAAATCAAGTCTTTTCTCAATGCGATTCAATATGGCTGGTCCCCCTGGATGAACAGCCCAAAATAGCTCGTTGTACTCCTTATTCTTGAATCCAACAACACTCATCAATTTGTCACAGAATCCTTCAACAGAGTCTTCAATTATCTGAGGAAGTTCCCTTGCAAGCTTGAAGCTTATCCCCTCTTCTGTCAGCCTCCCATCAATTTTCTTCTCAGTGTGTGGCAAAAACTCCTGAACCGCAGTGTGAAGCTCAAAGAGAGGCTTCTCATACTCCAATATTGGGTCCGTGCCAATTATCATGGCAGCAGCACCATCCCCAAAGAGTGCCACCCCCACAAGATCATAGGGTCTATCTGCACTTGGTGGCTTGAACCCAATAATCGTAGTTTCCGAGGTAGCAAGCAGCACCCTACTTCCAGGGTTGTTCTCAGCTATGTCTTTTGCAACACGAAGACCAGCCACACCTCCTGAACAACCAGCAAAATAGAGCATGATTCGTTGAGTATCAGGGCTGAGTCCTAGTCCTTTCGCCAGGTAAAGGTCACCACCTGGTAGTCTTGCCTCACTTGATGACACATAAACCAAGTGTGTTATCTCTGATAATGATCCACCCCAGTTCTTCATGCAAGCTTGTGAAGCCTCAATGGCCATTTCTGTCACTGCCTCGTTACATATCTCTAGCCGCTGCTTCACTGTGGGGATCCCTTCAGAAACAAGTTCTGGATACTTCATCAGTATTTCCTCCGACATAACCACGTACCTTGTTTTCACTGTCGTTGTTTTGCCTGTTTATACCACATTAAGCCAAAGTCAGTGTCCCAGTTTGAAAGGGTAACAGGTGGTGGAAATAAAGAGTGCACAAACTCTGGTGAAAACTTGAAATTTTGATTCTCTACTAGATTTTACTGAACTTAAAATGTATTAAAAAGATTTTTAAAGTACAATATAGGGTATCTTTTATGTTAAGCAGATGACAACACAAAAATCCAACAGAGAAGTAGAGAATCTGGACTCGAAAACTTGTATGTACTTACAAAGTCTAGTGAGCTTCTGCTTAAGCTCAGGATTGTCACAGTTTGTGCTTCTGAAATATCCATCAACTAAATATTCTTGCATGACAAGCTGAGGAGGGAAAGCCTTGCCAAGAGCTAATATGGTAGCCTTCCCAGGGTTGATCCCTTGCTTTGTAACATCTTTCCAAATACCTTCTTCTCCCATATTTCTTCTTAGGTGGTGATATATATCAGATGCATGTAATTTCTTGTACCTAGAGAAAACAGAATCAGTCGTATATATATACATATAATCTTCCAAGCATGTCTATGACGTTGTGGCGTGACAAGTTTGTATTAGGTGAGACATGATGCACACAACTTTTGTTATATGCATGAAATGTTGGTTAGTTAGGAGGCAAGTCGTTCATGGAGATCATATTGTATTATAGTTGATGGGAAGATGTTGAGGATTTGTTTTTGAGTTGAAGTTAGATTAAGCACACGAATTGCAGCAACCATCAACAATCTTAATGTACTTCAACTATCATCACTAAGGTGGTCAACTTAATTACCTGATAAGAAAAATCCCCAACAACAATATTCAACCGTCCAACATAATTCAAAAGTGTTGTTCGTGTTTCGACGTCATGGTCAATCACCATATCCAAATCCGAGGTATCTTTAGGGTTGCACGGATTTCAAATATGTTCGAGATATCATTTTATATATGATTAATTATCTGATATAAGATATTGTTCTCTTTAAAATTTATGTCAAAATTTTTTCATTAAAAAGTTTAAGTATTGAGTGTACCGAAACACCTACCAATCTTATATTTTAGTAGGTTTAATAGTATTTTTTGTTCATTTATTTATAACAATGATTTATTATTTTTCCTCTATTTATTTTTGACTTAATATGATTCTATATTCAATATAATTTCTATATTCTAACGTCGTTTAGAATTCATATATATTAGATTATTCATTTTTATTTTTTTTTACTAGTTTAAGAGGTAAGATAAGATGGGAAAAAATAGTGTTAATGTTATTTATCGGAAGTAATTCATATTAAGTATAAACAAATAAAGAAATCATATCAAGGGAAAAAAAATCAAATCATTATTACATATATAAAGAACAACAAATACTATTAAGTCATTTTAATATATCATTAAGAAATACTGAGTCATTTTAATATATCATTTGAAGTACTATAAACATCAATTATGTTAAAATATTGTAACGTAAAAGGCTCAATAGTTATTTTATCGTTGGTAAAAAATAGAGCGTAAATTTATATATATTTTTTTTACAAATGAAGGAATGAACTACGTGTAATAATTAATAATTTCTACAATTGTGTTTTTAGGAGAATAACATAATCCTATCTTGCAAAAGAAAAATATCATTCATGTCATTTATAATTAAATGTACTAAATATTCATATGAGAGTATTCTTAATTGTATATGGTACTTTGTATAACTTGTATAATCTTTGTTGGAGTATTTAAATTTCGATAAACATGTCTTAATAATAGCACAAACACATTTCCAAGGAATGTGCATTCAAGTTACTCTAATTTTAATTCAAATAGACGCGATGTGATTTCAAAATATATTCGTATTAGAGAAATAAATTGTAATTTACATAAGAAAAATTTTGCTATATTAGATTTAATAATATAAGGAATTTTTTTTTTTTATATATAAGGAAACGATGTTGGTAACCACCAATTGATGGCCCACCAAATTGGGCCCACTTGAAACATCGTTCATTGCATTTCCGTTGAGAATTTTTCAACGTAAGAAAATGCTGAGAAATCTCCGATCCCGGCGTCGTCCCCGTCGCGGGGTGTTCCTGTGCGTCGTCGTTTCGGGTCTCCTTCTGTTGGTGTGCGTCTCCGTCTCCCTCCTCGTTCGCCGCGCCACCCTCTCCCACCCTTCCCGCCATGTCAATTTCGACTCCCTCCTCTCCGACTCCGTCAACGACGACTTCATCGCCGGCGAGGAAACCATCGACACCATCGACGCTCTCGACGTGGTGGAGGAAGAGCCGGAGGACGCCATAGACGCCGACGCCGACGACGACGAGCCTCTGGATCGGAACTCCGGCGTGTCCGGGTACTTCTTCAATCACGCGGAGGGCGTGATCCGTCGGGCCATCAGCAAGAGCTCATTCATGGAAGACGACGACGAGGGGCCCTTTGTGGACCCGGAGGATGGCGGCAAGACCGTGTTTGGGTCCGATGACGTGGCGGTGGAGGAGAAGGTGCGGTCGAAGGTGTTGCAGGTGAAGGGCGTTGAGGACGCGCTTTTGTTGAAGGGCATGGGAAGAAGGGTTTCACCGTTAAGAGAAGGTTGGGGCGATTGGTTCGATAAAAAAAGTGATTTTTTGAGGAAGGATAAGATGTTAAGGTCGAGTTTGGAGGGATTGAATCCTCTTCGTAATCCCATTATTCAAGACCCTGATGCTGTTGGTGTCACCGGTATCACCAAAGCTGATAAAATTATCAGGAATTTCATGTTGCATGACGTTAAGACCAGGAAAATCACTCACCAATCCAATTTTTAACTCTTTCATTCCTCTCAAATTATGTACAATCATCGCTTCCACTCATATCTTTTCTTTCTTCTTAGTCCTTAGTTCAACCAGGTTGTGTTATTGCATGCATTAATGTGATAATTGATGTCAGAATTTAACTTTTCAATTTATTACCTATCTGTTGAAGATCACAGGTTCTCGTTGAATTAACTAAAAGTTCAAATTTTGAAATACCATGACAAAATGCTTGTTCTAGTCTGATATAAAGAAAATGAGGGTGCAAATTTGGCTATCAGTTTTTTGTTTTTGAACTTCTATATAGATTCATTCGTTATTGCATCTGTCATAGTCCTTTTGGTAAGAGTCTTCTCATTTTCCAGAACATAAGAAATAAAATCAAAACAGAATTTCTCTGTTTGATAGTGTTCTGCTTCAGTTGTATTGTTGTTATAGATCAGAAAAAAAAAAAAGTTGGATAAGCATTTCGTTCCAAAATCATGCATAATAGCTCGGTGATTGCAGAGGATAACTGATCCTGTCAAGACTTATCTTTTCAGTATATACCTAAAATATGCCCTCTAAATACAATGCAGAAGCTTTGATCATAACTTCGTAAAAAAGAAACAAGCCAGAAAGCAGCAATAACTACAAGAATAATACCAATGTTTTTTCAGAATGTCCATTTTAAATAGAGTCTTGATATTATGGCAATGTTATTCTACATATTCACGAATACTGGTCAACTTTTGAATATTTCAATTACTGGAATTTGCATAAAGCTCCAAAACTTGGCTTTGTTCACAGCGAAGAAGTTGTGGAGAACTAGAAAGAAGTGAGCTCAAACCTATCCATGTCTTAGACATTCACGCAGACACACATTATTATTCCACCAAACCATTATGCAGTAGTCACTGTGATATATATATATATATATTGGTGACACTTAAGACGAATTAACGCCATAACTTATTTTGGCACTATAGGTCTCTATAAATAGCACTTTGTTCGCAGTTTCAATCACAAACACCCTTATGATTAAGGTGGCTAATTAATATGCTTTGTAAAAATAGTTTCTACAACTAGAATCCAGCCACCCCTTTGTTCTTGAAACCCTGGAAACATGGACTCAGCTAATTCCCATGTAGTAGCTGTTAAACCACTTTCCAGATCTGTTCATACTAACAAACCACTCACTTCGTTGTTCAAGAAATCTGTAAGGCGAAAGTGTTATGCTTTCACCGGAGCACATGAGATTTTCAGACCAGAGGTAATTATGTTCTTCTTATTAAATCCTCTAATGTTGGACTATTCCCAACATTAACGATAATAAAAATTCAGTTTCCTTGTTTCAGATGTGGAAAGCAGCTTTAACAGAATTAACAGCAACTGCATCTCTAATGTTCACCTTGACGACTTCCATTGTTTCATGCTTGGACTCACACGGGACGGATCCTAAGCTTCTTGTTCCCTTTGCAGTTTTCATGATAGTGTTTCTGTTCCTACTGGTCACAGTTCCTCTCTCCGGGGGCCACATGAGTCCCGTTTTCACATTCATCGGTGCTTTGAAGGGTGTTGTCACTCTCACCCGTGCTCTCATCTACGTCTTAGCACAAATCATTGGCTCAATAATTGGTTTCTTCATACTAAAATGCGTCATAGACCCCAAATTAGCCTACACATATTCCTTGGGAGGTTGTGCCATTGATGGACAAAAAGTGAGTTTTGGCATTAAGCCACAGAACGCTTTGCTTGTGGAATTCGCATGCACATTTGTGGTACTCTTTGTGGGTGTCACATTGGCGTTTGACAAGAAAAGGTCTAGGGCGTTGGGCTTGCCAATGGTGTGTTTGGTGGTGGCAGGGGCCACGGCACTCGCAGTGTTTGTGTCCATAACTGTAACTGGGCGGGCCGGGTATGCTGGTGTGGGCCTCAACCCAGCAAGATGCTTGGGCCCGGCATTGCTTCATGGAGGGCCACTCTGGCATGGGCATTGGGTTTTCTGGCTTGGGCCTTTCTTGGCATGCATGGTGTATTATCTTCTGTCTATGAACCTGCCAAAGGAGGATTTGGTTTGGCTTGAGGAAGAACATGATGTTTTTGATACTTCTTTCTCAAAGAATCTGCCAGAACAATGCAATGCAGGGTTCCAACTCCAAGTCTGAAACAAAATATATTTTGGCTGGTCAATTTGGTTTGACACAACCAACATTCAAACCATGGCAAGTTTTTGTTGTCGTATTTGGAGTGAAGAAATTAAGGAGCTGTATAAAATGATTATTTCAGTTCATGTTTTTGGTGTTTATCTTAATCCTTTACTCTGAATGTTTGCTCCAACTATTTATCTGAGAGAATGTGAAAAGGTTTAAAATATTAAAACTCTCCACAGATACAACGAAAAAGCTTATGGCGTTATGGAATAAACCTTTTGATCCGAGGAAAAGTAAAAAACCAGAGAGTCCCAGTGACAGAGGTGTTTCGTTTGCAGAATCAAAGAATAGTTTGAAAATGTTAGTGGAACAGTTATTGCGTGTCCTTATTTATAACTGTGACCATTCAATTTCAATTCTCGTTCTGGCTCAAACGATGAAACATCTTTATTTGGAAATATTCATTTAAAGATAATTGGGTTCTTCATCGCTTCTGGTAACTTTTGTGCCCGTTTATTAATATACTTATTCCACTCAGAATGACTTATTCGACTCCTTTATCTTTTCATCCACACACACCGCATTTATACTTCCCCTCATCGTTTTCAGAGCACTCCATCATTTTATCTTCCATCCTTGTACCAGTTTTCCTCTCCCACCCATACTATGTGTCTTCTTTCTCTCACCATAACCTAAAATGAAAAAAAAAAAAAAA
>Ga0099823_1001490_pt1 | contig 19514 bp, 15 predicted proteins | sample CowpearedBW_FD_76831 | JGI IMG/M metagenome (GOLD analysis project Ga0099823, IMG submission 76831) | Root nodule microbial communities of legume samples collected from California, USA - Cow pea red BW | ecosystem: Host-associated > Plants > Roots > Nodule | place: USA: California | collected...
CTTTTCCTTCCGGAAAATGCAGTTTTCATACAGGTTGTGCCTTATGGTGGGTATGCATTGGACTGGCTTGCCACAAATGACTTTGGAAAGCCATCAAAGGATATGAACATAAAGTACTTGGAATATAAAATAAGCTTGGAAGAAAGCACCCTTGTAGAACAATACCCTCTAGATCACATGTTTCTAAAGGATCCTCCATTGATTGGGAAAATAGGGTGGCAAGAATTTAAGTCTGTGTATTTGGACAAGCAAAATGTAAAGCTTGATGTTCATAGGTTTAAGCCTACATTGCAGAGAGCTCTTGAGCTATTGCATAAATAAGTATGATATGTGTCACGGTTAGGATTTGATCAAAGTTTTCATCGTAGTATTTTTCTTTCTTGCTGATATATTTATCTGTTGTTTCTCAACAAACATCTTACAGAATGAAGAACAAAGAGGTTATCATCTGAAACGAAATTTCTGTATTGAAAGGAAAATGGTGTGTGATATACATACCTGAAAGCTAAAGCGTTTAAGGTATCACTTTTGAGACATCATGCAATGACAAAAAGTTTAGGCTATGTCCTATGTTTGGGTAAAGGTTTATTTTAGGAAATAATTGTTTTCTTTTTTCAAAACAATGATAATGATAAAAGTTATATTAAGTAGTTTTTTGCTGCCTTTTTGTTTTACTTTAAGATGTTTCAAAGGCAAGTGAGTGATAGTTAATTTTACTAGGAGGTGAATTTGTAATTGTAAATGTAAAAATTGTTGCTTGCACTTAAGTAGAAGAGATCAACATGAATTCAATTTAAACTTTATGTGGGACATCATGCACCTGCTACTTCAGAAAGTGGGGTTGGTGAGATAGATTGATAAATTGGTTTACTTCTTACTTTGAATTTTACCCGAGACAATTATGTGGAGTGTTTTAAAAATAAAAAATCAAAAAATCAAAACCTACTCTTCAGATAACACTAGAGCTTCCAAGGCCGCTACAGGTATATCGTCGTTACTGTTCCACACGTAAATTCTTTTTGGGTAATGGTAGGGAACTTTTCAGCTTGTAAAATGGGGAATGATTGTAATGTTCTTATAGCTGCAATTTTATGCGACATTGACAGTTAAGGGTTCATTGTTATATCTATGATGACAATAATAATTTTGTACAAGGGTTGTGATACCCCTAGTATCTCATATCTCATGTATATATATACAGATATAACATTATTTGCTGATAAAAATTGTGCGATAAACATAGAAATGAGACAATTTTCTTTCCTTTTAATATATTCTGATAGGCATCTAAGACTATGAATCTGATGTAGTCATACTGAGCTTTCCTTTTTTTCCAATCCCATCAGCATCGTCTTAAAGTCGTCGCTGTTGATTGTTTTAGGTTCTAAAATTATACAACTTATTCATTCTTTGATTTTCTAATCAGAGGTTAGTAAATCAAAATTGATTCGTACTAACTTACCTCTCACAGTTTACAATGTCTGCAGGAAAAAAAAAAATCCATCTCAGGTGTAGCAATTACCAAGCCTCATGATAGGCTTTTAAGAGTATAACTCATCTTAAACACATTCCTAATCAGCAAATTTGATTAACTTAATTCGGTTCCCTGAGCAACTACCACATCTATCTTAGACACATTCCTAATATAGTACACATGTTCTTCAATTAAATGACGGGTCTTAAATATGGAAAATCAGTTGTCCCCCAATGAATTGTTGCGTTTGAATCCACCGCAACAGCCGTGCAAAAAGAATGCATCATCACCATATGGATACAATATGCAAGCTCTGAAAGCTGGTCAGTCAGCAATTATGGAAATGCTGGTGTTGAATTGTGCCCCAATTCTAGATAGACTGGATGCAATCACCCTTTACAAAAACACGGGCTCTGATCTGTACCTGTCCTACTCAAGTTTTCTCAATTGCTCTGTACATTCACTATTGAAATTATGACTGGAAAGATCCATGGATCAATTGCACCATAGCCTTCAAATGGACAAGTTCTTCCTCGGTATATAATCCTATTAACAAATCCATCCAATGTACCCTTTTAAAGGCAGCTCAACTCCACTTAGCGCCACTAAACGATTTCTTCCTACTTTTCTTGTTGCTCTTCTTCAAAAGAACTGATGCATGATCAATACCATCAGATGAATGGCTATCCCCTTTCAACCATAGAAGAGCCTCAGCAGCAGCAGATTTTTCTGCTAATTTCTTGCTGCCGCAAGGCTTACCAATAAAATTCAACCCATTAAATATGACAGTAGAACGGAATTGGCTGTTTTTCAGCTGCGTTGTTTTGTAAGTTGGTGAGTCATGTCCAGCCCTGTTAAGAAATGACTGAAGTTGATTTTTAAAATTTTCAGCCTCGACTCCACTCTTGGAGTTTGTTTCCTTCTTTACCTGTGATAGGACTTGGCGACCAAAGACAAACCTACCATCACAATGGTCTTCTGAAACCAACAATCTGACAGCTGAAAGAAGCTGACTATGCGATTGTGTTTCCTGCTTGGGATCCAGAAGCTGGAAAAACATGCAAATCATAAAGTCAATATCCAAAAGACTTGAAGAGAAACCAAAAATTGATGGAAGAATGTGGTTACACAAATAAATAATTCCCAAAAAGAAAATGTTAATTATGGGTCGAACTTACCTTTTTCTGTATCAATTCTTCCAGTTCCATCTTTAAGCTTAAGTAAGTCTTGGCTAATTCTGGTTTCATGAAAAACTCCAAATAGCCCCCCAACATTTTCAGGTGACCATCCTGTCAAATGAATTATATGCAAGAGCACAAATAAGTAGCAAAAAAGGAAGCCCAGAACATACAACCAAGAATAACAGATCTAGGTGGGAAGTGAAGAGAAAATATGGTAGGAACTTACTAGTCCACCTCTGGATACATTCCCACCAAACAAGAGAAGCACCGAATCAGATATACCAGTTGAATCTCTGAGGAATACTGAATTCACTTTCACCTTTTCATTAAACACTAACCATGGGTATGGAATTCGAGGTACACAGCCATTTACAGAGCTCTACAAGATGCAGCACCAACATTAAACTTCGATGGATTATATATATTCCCCCAATTAAAACTGAGTCATAATACAAGGATTGAAGAAAAATCAGATATTTGAAGAGAAGCTTACAGAATACAAAAGAACCTGACCATCCTCCATGGTCTTCAGTGCTATTGACTTATCTTTGTTCTGCAAAACAAAAGTTGTACAACCTCACATAAAAAGGTACACAATGAAACTACTACATAATAATTAAAACATGACACTATTCCCAATAATTTGATGAACCGGTAGAATAATATACATATAACAAAACCCCATGAAGAAGCATGGATAAAAAAAAAAACTATCCAGGTTATTACCAACACCATTGTAGAGAAGAAACAAAATACAAACAATTTTGACAAAAAGACCAACTTACAGTTTTGGTTGTCCTATTTCTACAAAGATTGATTTATTACACTTAATCGCCATGTTATGGTTACCTCCATGAGCCCCCCACGCAACTCCTTCCCGAGGTCAATCCTGATGTTGATATGACAATGCTCTTTTTTTTTTGTTGATGTAACATTAGATTTTATGAAATGATTTTGTTTTTTTGGTTGTTGATGATGATTAGAGGATATCATTTGCGTTGATAGAAAAGTGTCACATCATCAACAAATCATTAAGGGAACTCAATTCCCTTTGGAAACAGACAGCATAGATAAAATAAATAAAAATCAAAAATTGAATTTTGGAAAAACAAAGGGGAGAAAAATTGTAAAGTTCATGTTGTTCATACTTGTCCTTGTGTTTGTGGTACACATCTGTTACTTAAATGAAGATGCCACAAATAGAAACAGAAAGAGGGTTCTACAAACATACAATAGATGTAGGGGCACACATAGCCGAAAGTAAATAAATAAAAGTGAAAAGTAAACATTTTGGAAACAACATAGTTGAAAGGACTAGCAGTGTTGATTACCATAACAGAAGATATTCCGGGAAACAAACCCGCACAGATGACTGCTCGGATGAGATGCATTTCATGACTCCATGCATTGTAGGTTTCAGGCTTGTCATTGACCAGACCAATATCTTTGAGCAAGTAAAGGAATTGCTTTCTAAGAGACTCAATGGCCTTAAGTGTTTGAGAAGAAAGAAAATTTCGCCAACAGTACTCATAACCAGCCTGCTGTGTCTCAGCATCTTTCCAACCCTCATAAGCCCGGACAAGTGCAAGATGATCACTATAGTCACGAGCAGCAAATTGGGCTTTGGCAGACTCTGCAAGCTGCATAGAGCATACACAGTAAATAATTGAATATAAAGCCAGGGCCCTCTCTACCTAACAGACTTTTAACATACGAATTATGTATATGGATAATGAAGGCAGAGCACTGACAATTTCAATATGAAAAGTGAACCATTATAATAAGCACCAAAAATGCCGATACAAAATCATATTTACTCCATGATATCAACCTAATCAACCAAGACAGTGTACATGCTTGATAGGTCTATTAATTTGCTCTAGTTTGCTTCCAGTTATTATACTCTTGAAAACAACTGGTCTCACTTGCGACCATCAAAACCAATAAAATTTACCACCATTTCTATCCAGAGGAACATCCAAGTTCAACAAAAGAAGAGTCAGGAAGCAGGATATATCAGCAATAGTCAAAACAAAAACTTACGTCCTTCTTGTCAGATGGCGTCACAAATGGATCTCTTACACTTAGACCAGCAACAACAGTCATTATAGGATCCAAACACTTGAAGATGGTTCCTAAAATGAGCATCTTGCCAAGTTTGGGTTCTACAGGAAGCATTGCCAATTTGTGCCCTGAAAATTAACAATCCAATCAACAGTAACTCTAGAATAAATCAAGATAACACTTTGAAAAACCAATGTCAGGAGAATATTCTTTTACTTGACAGTGGAAAGAAGAAATAAAGACCATGGTGCAGTAGTTCTTTTACCTAAAACTGTTAAATTTTCATTCCCGTCTAAGGCCCCAATAATCTTCAAATACTCAACAGCATTTTCAACCTGCAGAATAAAAGTAATTGATTACATAATAAATTGAGTAAAAAAACACGGATGCAGGATACAGAATGTCATAAGTTCCACACATACAATTCATTGGAAATATAAACACCGATGCAGGATGCAGAATGTCATAAGTTCTACACATACAATTCATGTAAAATACAAATAACAACCCTCGTATTTGAAAGCAAGTTCCAGAAACATGTTCAATGAATTTTACCGATAGAGGCTCCGGTGGCTGTAGAGCTTTAGATAAAAACTCAGAGATGCTTCCAAGTTGTAGAGTTTTGATTTGCAGGCACAAGGATTGCAAAGGTGTTCTCAAAAGCTCTGGCAATTGATAATCAGCAAAAGCATCATAAACACATCTGGGATAAAGATGGTAGCATTCACCAGGCTGAACACGGCCGGCCCTTCCTCTCCTCTAAAAAGTTATGAAAACTTTCTAAGAAACCAGACAGTCTAAATAATATAGAAAAGCATAATCTGAGAAAGAAAACATTAAGAAGCTGAACACATACATGGGAGTCATACAATGGAAGTTTAACTACTTATAAACATGTAGTTCAACTTGATTGAGATAACAACTATAAGTGAACTGCATAGTCTAACTTCACAAATCCATCAAAAAGCATTGAGGATGAGCATCTGACTTCAATTGAAACATAAGTACAATCAAAAATTACTAAAGAAAATATTTTATCAAGACAGGATATATTACAAAAAACTTCTTGTTGTATATGTTCTGTGGAGCATGTATGACAAACAAAAACAACATATCACGTGTAACACAAGAGACAAACCACAATTTGCCCCTTCACATTTCTTACTAACTCAATTAAATTGCTCAGGTTCTCTATATGGAAAAAACTTCAGCCTATTATTAAAAAAAACGATTTTTACAATGAAACAACAGCCAAGCCTGATCTTATCAGGCTATATCAAAAACTGAATTTCCTGTAGTAAAAGTATTTGGAGCAATGTCTTCTCTAATTTTTTGCCTTTAAGTTTTCTAAGGTATTTCTCTAAACCCTTTAGTAGGAATGTATTCCATTCAAACAGAAAAAAGACAAATAAATTCTTTAATCCAAAATACCTGCCGGGCTGAAGCTTTTGAGATCCAAGATGGAAGCAAACAAGGAGTGTTATTTAATGCGTCATATGATGTTTCTTTTGCTTTTCCAGAGTCAACCACAAAGACAACATCATTGATGGTAATACTAGTCTCAGCCATGTTAGTTGCCAAAACAATTTTCCTCACCCCTCCTTCAGGATTTTCAAATATCAACCTCTGCAGAATAGTAAGTAAAATGGGAACAAAAAAAATATTATTATATAACTTATGGCAATGATTAACTTACAACGACCAGAAACATATGATCAATGAAATAGAGATGTGATTTATTATATCAATTAGAGCATGGAAATTTAATTGCTTCAAGGCAAAAAGAAATCCCCTCCCACAGGAAAAAAAAAATTGCATTAGCTTCTTTATATAATCAATTACTGCACCAAATATCAGTACCACATGACAAGACTTCCTAAAATATTGTTACAACTTCTATATTAGAATTATGTCTTTCATTTTCTCAAACAAACTTGAGAAATTTTCCCAAAAACTATTTCCGAAGCACCCATTTTTAGTAGAATGTACTTAATTTTAATCACTTCAGAGCTATTATTTCTGATATTTGCAGTTAAATTTACTATTAGATGTCTTGAATTAAATTGTAATCTAGACAACAAGCATTATTTTATGGTTAATAAGATAATATAGCAAGATCACCTGCTCAGAGCTGGCCATGGAGCCATGGCATGCAAGAAGCAATACTCGGCTCGGATCACCCAACAAAGGATGACCTTGAAGTTGATCCTTCAAAGAGTTTATATCATCCCAACCAGTCATAAAAACCAAAACAGCTCCTGGCCTTTCATTCTTAACAATGTGACAAAGCACATGTTCAGTAAGGTTAAAACCAATTGAATCAGGGCACCAACAGGACAATGAATCTTGGGTGTGCAGGCTATATCCCTTAAAGTCCGCAACTTCTAAAGCATCCTATGAAAAATCAGAGAGAAGTGAACAGAATTAGCAAAAGCTTAAGGACCTAAAATGAAAAATTTTCTGTCTCTACTTGTACCTCAACAGCAGAAGCAATTTGGCTCTTTCTTTTTCTGAAAGCTTGAGCTTGTTTCTGCATTTTCCATATTTTTTCTTGACCATAGTCATCAATTTGATTATAAGGTGTCAACCGATGTCTAGTTCTTTCCAGAATATCCTCAAGAAAATGTGCTCGAACTGGAAATGTAAAGCCCTAGAATATGCCCGGGTCCCAAAATGAACAAAAGGAAAACATGTTTATCATATCTCGCATATCATCTAATAAGCAAATGTATACAGATTTGCCAAAGCCGCCAAGTGTGAAATTTCTCCTAAAAATAACTTCAAGCTTTCTATCAGTGTACCATCTAGAAAAAAAAAAAAAGGTTAATATGCAAAAGAATACCAACCAGAGTTTTCCAGTCAACAGCTAAGTGGTTCAACTGCTAAAATGCAGTTTTTATTATTTAAACATTAAACAATGTTTATTATGAGATAAAAATCATCATGTCCATTGAAGTGCCTTATCATTTGTCAATATCAAGCTATCATAAAATCACATCATAACTTCGAAAACTGATGATATGATAACACATTAGAGAGACAGTAACTGAACTTTAACACGGATTACAGCAATGACTATCCTGAACTTACAGGAATATGCATAGTTGGAGCACCATTAAAGTATGAAGAAAAAAGCTCAGCATTTAAGGTTGCACTCATCAAAACCAATCTCAAATCAGGACGATGAGGGAGAATTTCCTTCAGGACAATGAGAAGAAAATCTGACACGTGAAAACCAGTTGTAAGTATAACTTTAAATAGTCTTATTAAACATTAGATTAGAATAAAACAATTATTTAACTACCTTCATTCATTCCACGTTCATGAATTTCATCAACAATAACATGAGTTACACCTTTTAAATTCCTATCCACAAGCAGCCTCCGCAATAATACGCCAGTGGTGCAAAACAGAAGACGGGTATCTCTCCCTTTCAAACCCTCCAAGCGAACTTTGTATCCAACCTATCAGAAGGTAAAACAGGTAGAAAACTTAAGTTAAGCAGTCATGTGTGCATGCCAAGTAATTCAAGCTGAAAAAGTCCACAAACTAACAGATTCTCCTAACTTCTCCCCACGTTCTGCTGCAACTCTTTCAGAAACAGACATAGCAGATATTCTTCTGGGCTGAGTACAAATTATGTTACATACAGCTCCGCGGGCAGCCTCAGTCTCAGATTCTAATATGTATTGAGGAAGTTGTGTGGTCTTACCACAACCAGTTTCACCTGAGACAACAACGACCTGCAAATTTTCATTTATGATACCACTTAATATAAACTATCATTCCGCCAACAAACATATTGAGACTTAGTTTCCACAAAAAATAAATCTGAAAATATAGAAACCTGTATCAATTTATTTTATCCTTTATAAATAATTATTTGCTTTAGAAACTATAAGTTGTATCAATTTGATTGTTGGCTTCTGAATGCTCCAAATATGAAAGACCTATGTAGTTATAGGATTACATAATATGTTATATAACATTAAAAATATGTATTTAATTATCAATGATTTGACCACACTTAAACTATTGAATTATGAACAACAGTCTTCACTAGTACAATGATCAGTCTAATTTTAAAAGCATTGGACAAAAGTATAGTACATAGCACACAGCCCTGCCCACTTAAACAGAGAGACTGCTTCCAAAATCTGAACGTCAAGTTAAAAGAGCAGCAACCTAATCATTGTGGCAAAGCTCATCCTCACAAACCATGAAAAAGGGCATTAAAAAATTAGCTGCTGAGATATAAACAATCTTAGTCATATAAAATTTTGTTTAAGATGATAACATCCTGATTTGCCTACAATGAACAAAATTTTTGAAAAGTAAGAAAATTTTACTCTAGTCATAATAAAGGCTTAAATAGTCATTTGGTCCTAGTTTTGGTCGAGTTTTTTTACTTTAGTCCTACTTTTGAAATTGTTTTCAATTTGGTCCTACCTTTCGTTAATTTCATTCAACTAAATCATTTTCCTTAACTCCGTCTAAATAGTTAACGGAATTGTGGCCAGCGTGGTTCGTTTCTGTGATGTGGAGCACTGTTCAATGACATGTCCGTTATTTTACTGTGCTGCCTTTTAATTTTAATTAGAGAGTTTAGGGTTTATAATTTGTGGAATTGGGTTTAGGGATTCTTCATGGATTAGGGGATTTCTTCGTGGAATTGGGGATTTCTTTGAATTGGGAATTTCAGAGCAATTGCTGCCATCAAAGATTGAGGCCGATATGTGAAGATTTGTTCGCAGAGGGTTCAAGCTGTTCATCGCGGAGGTAGGGTATAATTTTTTGGTTTAGGGTTTGTTTAATTTTTGCTGACTAATGTGGTTTTTTTGGGACATTTAAGAAACCCAAATCAATGGCTGATTACAAGTGGGAAGTGGGGACAACTTTCGTGGATAAGACACAGTTTGTTAATGGTCACCATTAACAAACTGTGCCTTATCCACGAAAGTTGTCCCCACTTCCCACTTGTACAAACTGTGCCTTATCCACGAAAGTTGTCCCCACTTCCCACTTGTACCATTAACAATGCCTTATCCACGAAAGTTGTCCCCACTTCCCACTTGTAATTAGCCATTGATTTGGGTTTCTTAAATGTCCCAAAAAAAACCACAGTAGTCAGCAAAAATTAAACAAACCCTAAGCCAAAAAATTATACAAACCCTCAGCAAAAATTGAACAAACCCTAAGCCAAAAAATTATACAAACCCTACCTCCGCGATGAACAGCTAGAACCCTTCGCGAACAAATCTTCATAGATCGGCCTCAATCTTTGATGGCACCAATTGCTCTGAAATCCCCAATTCAAAGAAATCCCCAATTCCACGAAGAAATTCCCAAATCCACGAAGAATCCCTAAACCCAATTCCACAAATTATAAACCCTAAATTCTCTAATTAAAATTAAAAGGTCAGCACAGTAAAATAACAGACACGTCATTGAACAGTACTCCACGTCACAGAAACGAACCGCGCTGGTCACTATTCCGTTAACTATTTAAACGGAGTTAAGGAAAAGGATTTAATTGAATGAAATTAACGAAAGATAGGACCAAATTGAAAACAATTTCAAAAGTAGGACCAAAGTGAAAAAACTTAACCAAAACTAGGACCAAATGACTATTTAAGCCCATAATAAATTATAAATTATACTTTTGTGTCTTGCGTAAAAGATCATACATGAGCATCAAACTGAAAGCCGTTTTTTTGTTTTTCTCATGCGGAAGTGAAAAGTAAACATTGAAGGAAATAATACTAAATAAGAAATCTCAAAAGGCGTCATTTTCCCTTTATCACCTGATTCTCTGAAATAAGTCTCAAAAATGCATCCTTCTCTTTGAACGCGGGAAGACTTCTGCGAAATTCGAGCATCTTTTGCCCTTCATGAGACTCCTATAGGTAAACCAACATCTGTTACAACATTTATAAAGGATAAAATAACAAAAAAGGACATCTAACAAAGTACAGAATTTCATTGCTAGAGAAGATCAATAAACAGCTTTCATCATGATATGTCAATGTCAGAAACCAGATAACACGTAATCAACAATCAAAATCTCGGAAACTCAGTCATTACCCATTAATCACTAAGTTGGGATAACAACACTCAAATAAACATATTGCCATAAATGATTTAATAAGTCGATGTAGTTTTGTTATTCATTAAAAGTGTATGGCCAAAGTAAAAGATACCAGTGTTATGATAAAGCTAAGCCCTCTGTCCATTTTTAAAATTGATAGACACGGTATACATGGACTACAAATATGGATGCATTATAATTATTCACAATTTATAACATTCATAAATTTGCACCCACACTATGAATGGAACTAGAGTCAAAATACTAAAACACAAAATTAATGAAATACTAGCTAAGAAAATAAAAGCACTTTAATAAACCTGCCAATCTTGTTGCCGATGACGCAGTTGCAAACTTCTTCGTTGCAGGATTTTCTCCTTGACAACACTATTATGAGTCAAGGGCTCTGGCTGTTCATGCATTCCTTCATTGGCTGGAATGCTTATAGCATCACTTGATTTATGCAATGAATCATTCAAATAACTCCACTTGCTTGCAGTAGCCTTTTGTGAAAGATGGGCATGGAGACGAGCATCTACTTCTTTATGAACGTCAAATGGTAAGACTACCTGCACAAGCACAGAAAAATGGCCAATCAGGATACTTGTTATAGAGGTACCAAATATCACAAATTTATAGCATTTAAACTGTAAAGAAAATTGTTACCTATTGACAAACTTTTGGTTCTTGGAATTGTGCTCAAAATTAAACATTCGGGATTGGAATTGAAATTGGGACATTGAGGAACTATTTGACTTACAAAAATGTTTTCTATTTTCACTTGTAATTACAAAAATGTTATATTGTTTTTAATTTGCTTCTGGTTTTCAAATGATTGGGTTAGAAACAGTGAAACCAACCTCTTATTATTTTCTGTTTTCACTTTTGTAAATGTAAATAAAATAAGAAAAACATGTTATTAGTTAATTAGTTGGTGGCTGTCAGTTAAGATTTCTGGCTGTTGCATAGCTCCCTATATAAGGTAGGGATGTTGTATGTTGACAGACTGCAGGTAGATTGAGACTGAATGACAATAACAGAAGTGCAGTGGACAACTCTTTGTTTCTCTCATCTATCCTCTCTGTTTTGTTTACTTCTCTATACACTATCTCTCATACATGGTGGAGGGCATTTCTAATAAGCTTCAAGGGCTAATGTGCACAAGGGATGATGCCTCCATCAATTTTGGACATGACCAAGAAATGAACACCACTATACATGCCATAAAAATCACTTTCAAGATTTGAGGCATCTTTCACAGCTAGGCAGCTTAGCAGAATTTAATGAAAAGTTTGATGCAATTTTTTTTAATCTCTGCTCATATGAGCCCTCTTTCATTGTCTTTCTGTTTCTTACTCTTTTCCTAGATTCTATGTTATTTTCCTATACAAACATCCAAAAAATAAGAATCAAAGTGAAACAATATGATATTTTGTGTAATTAAAATATTAAATCAGAATTCTCAAATATAACAGCCCCTAAAGTCTTTTGTGTTTGTTTAAATCCCAATACCTCATATTCCAAGGAATTGAAAAACTATGAAGAATAGTCTTCCCAGCAGTAAAGAAAACAGCCGTAGCCACCTAAGTTCAATACCTTGAACACCATATTAGTCACCAAACTCTCTACTCTACTACCTTTGCATCAGTGTTAGACGTTATTTATTTACACTGCCACCAACCACACACCAATGCACCCCCCGCCCCCCATTTTCCCACTCCCACTACCACAAACAACAGTCTCCTTTGCCAGCATCGTGACCATGTATCGTGCCAACAACTGCAATTATAAAACTTAAGTCCGCTTACTTTGTTGGATAAGGCAACCTCCAAAAATGGTATCCCTAACCCAGAATTGCCGGTCACCAGTTTCACTTAGTTGATCAAGATTATCCCAAGAAATTAAAATCGATTACCATCCTTTACACAATAATCCAGACACAAAAAGCAACACCAACTCAGAAATTGCAAACAAATTATATACCTCTCTCTGCGGGCGTTTATCATCCAAATCAGGGCGGTAATTTGGCAAAGGCGCCTTGCTAAACACAACAACTCTTGCATATTGCCGGCTGCCAAAGTAAAATCCATTCAGAAATGTACCAAATAAATAACCAAACAAACAAACGCACGCTAAGGGGAAAATAGGTAGCTACCTATACAAACCCATCCTGGTAGCTAAAGTGGAAAGCTGCTCGAAATCGCGACGGTCCTTCTTCTCTCTGGACACCACTTCTTGTTCGTCTTTGGAGCGCATAAGCATGGTCAGCTTCCATCTCCACTCGTCAATGTTCTCGAGCGTTGAATCCCCCTAACAATAACAAACACATTAAAAAAGAACGAATGAAGCAACTGTGCGTGTGATAGGGAACGGAAAGTAACGAACCACTTGTTGGCTGTGAGAGGGATAAGACGCGAATTCGACATCGGACTCGTCACTGGACGCGTCCTGATACGCAAAACGGCCGTAGCTGGAGTTGCGCTGGTGCCAAAACGGCAACGCAACGGTCCCCTGGCGCGCGACGGTCCTCGGGCGCGTGACGTTGACAACTTGAAGCGCGTTGGAGGAGGAGCGGAGGCGAATGGCGGTGCGGTGAAGAGGAGTGGTGGAAATGGATGAAAAATAAGGTCTGAGAGGAGTGCAGCGAAGCCGCGACATGGTTTTGAATCTGATGAAGCCCTGAAATACGCCGGAATATGCCATAGGCATGGTGGTCACTGCTGAGAGAGGTTGCACTGCGCAGACACTCACGCTCTTCATCCCTAAACCCAAGCTATTTATATCTTATCTTTCCTTACATAAATCATGTTCAACGTTAATTCTTTCTAAATCTTTATAATTCTTTCTTAATCTTTATAATGAGTATTTCAAAATTATAGGTACCATAGTTCGTGAAAATATATTTTTATTCTATTTGCATAATTAGAGTGTTCAGAAAAATCATGTTCTTAGTTCTTTACAATATGACTTCTTTTATAAAGAAAAATCAAGAAAATATATTACATTTAACACAAGGAGAAGTAAAGACAAAATTAAGACCTAAAATAAACTACATTTATGGTATCTCCAAATAAAAATGTAACTAATATAATTCAATTACATGCATTGAGATTTGTGTAAAAATTCTAGTAGCATCTTTAAGGCGATGTTATAAAAACAGTTATGAAGTTTAGTTTTATTTAACTAGTTTTTGTTCTCACATCCTTTTTTACAATTTTTTTTTGTATGTTTTGCTTTAACATAAAGATTCAAGAACTCTTATTCTTTTATTTTTACTTCAATATTTTATTTATAATTTAATTATTATGTTAAGAATTAAGATAGATTATTATTATTATTATTATTATTATTATTATTATTGAGTCTGTTAATATGTTGTGATGAAAGTTTCTTGTAAGATATAAATTTTAAATTTGTGATTTAGTTACAATTAGAGTGATTGAAATATAATAACGAAATACAATTTCTTCAATTTAATATCATATATGTTCATGGGAGTATGAGTGTTTTGAATTTAAGATAATGTATCTTAAGAATTAATATAAAGAAATGTCAATCTTAACATAATAATTAAATTAATTTGTTAAGTTATAAAGATATGAAATGCAAATAAGAAAAATATAGGAGTGAGTATTGTAATTTTGTATATCAACACAAACAGATTTTAAAATTAGTACGATGATGTAAGACTTAGTTATACAGGTAAAATAAGATCACATAAGAGGATCTTAGGTCATCTCTAATATAAATTAATTTTATCATGCAATATTATTTTTAAAACATTCTTATTATTACTTTTGTTCCAATGCAAAAGTAGTATAAAATATATAAGATTTGATTTTGATATTTATGTTTTTTAATTTCATGAAATATTATACACGTATAAGACGTAAATATGGTTTGTGTTTTTGTATTTTAATATAGTGTTTTATTGAAAACAAATTGTTTGGTATTATAGAAAAGTAAAAAAAAATGAAATTATTCATTAGGACATAATATTGAATTGAAAAGTTGAGAATAAATACATGTATCGATAAAAATCCACAAATTGTTTTCTTATTTTGTTTGACTTTTTTATGTTAAAAATGAATATCGTGTAATTTTTATGTTTACTTCGGTTATATTTTTAATCAAAAATTAAACCAAACTATACTGGAAAACTAAAAAATAAATATCCTAAATATAAGATCATTTTTATGTCACATTAGCATTTTTAAACGACAATTGTTAGAAAACTCTTATCTTAAGGATAAGACGCGAATTCGACATCTTAGACTTGTAGTTTATTATCGATTTAAAACTTCAACGTATTTAAAGTTTATTCGCATTTTTAAAAATATATTTTGCAAAAATTAGACAAATTTTGTTTTTTACAAACTTGTATTAATACCCATTACATTTGATTAAGTATTTTTCCAATAAAATTTGCATTTTATTTACAACAATTGCATAAATTATTTTAATTAACATAAGATAAGTATAAAGCATCGACACTTTTATTAATTATTATCGTTATCATTTTACTACGAACATACAGGCGTTGTCGCGTATGTGTATTCGTATTTTTTAATTTTCAAGAAAGTTAAGATCAATAACAAATATATAATTTTTAAAATAATCGTTAAATATAAAATTATAAAAAAATAAGAAATGTAAAAAGAAAATTTAAATGATGATTTAAGACAAAAGAGAGTTGTAGAAAAATTATTAAAAGTAAATTATTTATAAAATAATTAATTTTTAAAATAATTAAGGGTAAAACGGGTATTATGAAATGTGGACACAAAAAGAGGAATCCTCTTTATTGTTAGAAAAATGATTAAAAGTAAATTATTTATAAAATAATTAATTTTTAAAATAACTAAGGGTAAAACGGGTATTGTGAAATATGGACACAAAAAGAGGAATCCCTTTATTGTTATAGATAGATATAGATAAAATAAAATAAAAAAGGTAAATAGGTACTTCAAAGATGTGTATTGGAATATATAGTAAAGTTTGCAAACACAACGTTTTCTCTACTTATATACTAGCGAACATGCAGGGCTATGTATTCGCATTTTTTTATTTTCAAGAAAGTTAAAATCAATAACAAATATATAATTTTTAAAATAGTTAATATAAAATTATAAAAAAATAAGATATGTAAAAAGAAAATTTAAATGATGATTTAAGACAAAAAAGATTTGTAGAAAAATGATTAAAAGTAAATTATTTATAAAATAATTAAATTTTAAAATAATTAAGGATAAAATGGGTATTATGAAATGTGGACACAAAAAGAGGAATCCTTTATTGTTAGAAAAATGATTAAAAGTAAATTATTTATAAAATAATTAATTTTTAAAATAACTAAGAGTAAAACTGGATATTATGAAATGTGGTCACAAAAAGAAGAATTCCCTTTATTATAATAGAATAGATAGATAGATAGAATAGATAGACTAGGGGACGAGATGAATTTTTTTTCGAAATTTTTTATTTTAGTCATACATTTTATAAGATTTAAGATTTTACTTAAAGAATTTGAATATAGTTGTATTCCATCGGTTACATGTGTAATTAATAATTACTTTAAATTAATTATTTTCTACTAATAATTTTATTTATTGTTTGGACTGGTAGTTTATTTTAACCTTATAAAAGAGAAAGACTCCCATCTTACAATTTAGATTTTCTTGAAAATCGTATTAAAGTATTTTGTATTAATTACATATTATATAAATTAAAAAATATTTAGAAAAAGAAAAAACGAAACTGAAAACCCCTAGGCTTCGCTAGAAAAGAAAAAATCTAACCGCAAAACCCCACTCCCAAAGTTACTCTGAAAGAACGCATCTTCACGCTTTCTTTCTTCTTCCCCCCACACCCTATTTTTTCAAATCTAGGGTTTCCTCTGCATCTAGGGTTTCTCGCTCAGCAATCACAAATGGCGGCAATCGCAGTTCCCCAACACCGATCCTCCAAGACGGAGTCCTATGTCGACAACAAGCGTAAGGAAGACATCCGCCATGCCAACATCGTGGCCGCTCGCGCCGTCGCCAACGCTGTGCGCACCAGTCTTGGCCCCAAGGGCATGGACAAGATGATATCCACCTCCTCCGACGAGGTTATCATTACCAACGACGGCGCCACCATCCTCAACAAGATGCAGGTCCTCCAGCCCGCAGCCAAGATGCTCGTCGAACTCTCCAAGTCGCAGGACTCCGCTGCCGGCGACGGCACTACCACGGTCGTCGTTATCGCCGGCGCCCTACTCGAGCAGTGCCTCCTCCTACTGTCCCATGGCATTCACCCCACCATCGTCTCCGACTCCCTCCACAAGGCCGCCGTAAAGGCAGTGGACGTTCTCACCGCCATGGCCGTCCCCGTGGAGCTCTCAGACCGTGACTCGCTCGTGAAGTCCGCCAGCACCTCTCTTAACAGCAAGGTCGTGAGCCAGTACTCCACGCTTCTCGCGCCCCTCGCCGTCGACGCTGTTCTCTCCGTCGTTGATGCGGCCAAGCCCGACATGGTTGACCTCCGCGATGTCAAGATCGTGAAAAAGCTTGGCGGCACCGTGGATGACACCGAGCTTGTGAAAGGACTCGTCTTCGACAAGAAGGTTAGCCACGCGGCGGGGGGACCCACCCGCATGGAGAACGCCAAGATCGCCGTCATCCAGTTCCAGATATCGCCACCGAAAACCGACATCGAACAGAGCATCGTGGTGAGTGATTACTCTCAGATGGATAGGATTTTGAAGGAAGAGCGTAGTTATATCCTTGGCATGATTAAGAAGATCAAGGCAACTGGTTGTAATGTGTTGTTGATTCAGAAGAGTATTTTGAGGGATGCTGTTACTGATTTGTCCTTGCACTTCCTTGCAAAAGCTAAGATTTTAGTGATTAAGGACGTGGAGAGGGATGAGATTGAGTTTATTACCAAGACCTTGAATTGCTTGCCCATTGCTAACATTGAACATTTCCGCGCTGAGAAGTTGGGTTATGCCGATCTTGTGGAAGAGGTTTCTCTTGGGGATGGGAAGATTGTGAAGATTAATGGTATTAAGGAGATGGGGAAGACCACTACAGTGCTCGTTCGTGGGTCTAATCAGCTTGTGCTTTATGAGGCGGAGCGGAGTTTGCACGATGCTTTGTGTGTTGTTAGGTGTTTGGTTGCCAAGAGGTTTCTAATTGCTGGCGGTGGGGCGCCGGAGATCGAGCTTTCGAGGCAGTTGGGTGCCTGGGCTAAGGTGTTGCATGGAATGGAGGGTTACTGTGTGAGGGCATTTGCTGAGGCACTAGAAGTTATTCCCTATACTCTTGCAGAAAATGCTGGTTTGAACCCCATTGCCATTGTTACTGAGCTGAGGAATCGGCATGCGCAAGGTGAGATAAATGCTGGAATCAATGTGAGGAAGGGTCAGATCACCAATATCTTGGAGGAGAATGTGGTGCAACCGCTGCTTGTGAGCACAAGTGCGATTACCTTGGCAACTGAGTGTGTGCGGATGATTTTGAAGATTGATGATATTGTAACTGTGCGGTAGAGTTGATTGAACAATGAGACATTTGGTTGGAGAGAAACTGATTCATCCATTATCTATTTTGTCTTCCGTGCTTCATGTTGTTAGTTTATGTTCTTTCTAGTGACTTTTTGGTTAAGGTATTTTGGCTTACATTAGTTGCTGCTGTTGTTTTACAATTTTGAATGTCCTTATGGATGCTTTCTCGAGTCATCCGATTCAGAAGCCCTTCTTAATGTGTGTGGGAGTTTAGTTGATAATTTTTGTCTGAATGTCAGTTTCGATTGTGTTCGTGCTTTTTTCCTTACCTTAGCCATACTTGTATATCTTGCGTCTGTATGTGGCTTTGAGAGATTGATTGCTTATTGAAATACATAGTTTTAATATCTTGTAATTTTGTGGATTACGTATACTTAGGCTGTTCTAGAAAGCATCCCAAAACTTGTGATTGTTCATGTATTGATGAAATGTCAGATATATTTAAAATTTTAATTATCTGATGATGCGATGGGATCTGAATGTCTACGCGCCATGGAGAATTCATTAGTTGCTGAGTTTTCTCCAAGTGGTTTTGAATTTTTGCTGTTAATCTCACTGGAAATATTGTATTTAGCATGTAAATTTAGATATACCTGATCCTGTGTCATGTTATGCATATGGCCTGTTGCAACCAAATAGATTTGTGTCTTTAACGTGGATTTTTTTTTTAGTGTCGTACGTGCTTTTGTGCACTTTCCTAACGTGCTGTTGGACTTTCTTGTCACTGAAAGTTGGCTTTTCTTCTCTTGAACCTTCGTGTCTAATGTGTCTGTATTTGAATGAAATTGGAGGAAAATCACTTATCCCATACGCAAAAAGCAAACCATCCGTAATGTATCAATGGTTGTGCTGACACTTCTCGCAATAAGTGTAGGACGCGATAGTTTTATGAATTTCAGGAGCTGTATCAGCTTCTTTATTATTGATCCCTTCTGTTTTACGGAACTTCTTTTTTCTTTGGTTACGCAGCATGAGACTAGGCTCTGATAAAGCAACATATACATTTGAAAAAATGAGACATTGTATTGGTAAATACATGGTTTACACTTTATAGTTCATCTATAGTAATTAATTGTTAAATATATATATATATATATATATATATATATATATATATATGTTATACGATATATAAATTTATATATTGATATAATTAATATA
>Ga0099823_1001492_pt1 | contig 19505 bp, 10 predicted proteins | sample CowpearedBW_FD_76831 | JGI IMG/M metagenome (GOLD analysis project Ga0099823, IMG submission 76831) | Root nodule microbial communities of legume samples collected from California, USA - Cow pea red BW | ecosystem: Host-associated > Plants > Roots > Nodule | place: USA: California | collected...
AAAAAAAAAAAAGGGATCTAAGAAAGTAAAGGCCCAATAGAAATAAGTTGGGGTGTGCATTGATAGGTTTGGGATAAAACCATACCAAAACCCTTTACAGACTAATTATAAGGTTAAATTTGAAAATCAACTCATTTCCTTTAAAAAACAGTTTGGTCAAAATCAATCCTGTTTTCAACTTGTTTTAAACCTTACTTCTTTAATATAGGAAATCTATTCATAAATCCAAATTCTATATATAATTTTTTCTAAATCCAATTATGAAACCAATTTTGATTATTGTTATAAAATAAGACAGAACAACAAAGGTATTGTTGATTACTGTGAGGCGTCCCAACACAAAACTAGGCAAGAGGGCAGAGCACATATTTACCTAATGATCACAATTAGGATAACTAAAGAAACATGAAAGAAGGTGGCAGAATAATGCACAACTATTGACTACCAACAAGTCAATTTTTCATATCAGGCATCTTACTTGACTTTCGTTCAGTAAAAAGGTCAAGTCTCAGCCTGAGGCCCTAATCAAAGAGCATTTTATTCATTATTATTAGTGGCCTTCTAATTATTCATCAAAAGTTGAGTGGCACTAATTATTTATTATGGTCTACCACTGCTAAACAAAGGTTTTTGAAACAAGGTAATGAGGAACATCAACCTAGTTCAAGAGATAAGGCTAAAAAAAGGATAGTGGGTCATATTATTTTCAATGTTCAGTCTTTCATATAATGTTTCTTACTCTAATTTTGTTTAAAACATTGTATTAAAGATGTTTTCTACTTCTCTCGATCATTTAAAATTTATTCTCGCCCGACAGCTATATTATCCACTGATATGGGCAAATGGCAACCTTGCTAAGTTACTAGATTACTTTGAGCCTGATCAAACCAGAACAATGTTCAAAATCAGAATAACAAGAATCAAGCACTATATATCTAGGCTGACCTTAGCTCCATTTTTAATATAGAAATTAGAAAACCCTATTTGTTAAAAATAAAGATAATTTTGAGCAGCCTAATCTAGCAACTTCAGCTCTTGACATGTACTAAAAAGCCTCTTGCTTCCACAATTGGTTAGAGCTTAAATCCCTGTGCTCTGATTCTAAATAGTTATTAGCAACAAATGGATTTCATTCCAGCATAAATCTTCTACATAGTATTTAGCAACAAAATTCTAGCGCACTTGAATGATAAGCAAAAGCACAAATCCATGTTGTGGGAGGATTTATGTCTAACAGAAATTAAGCATGGATCGTTTAAACAACAAGTCAAAGAACGATATATGCATTCATCTGAAGAAAGACAAAATATAATAGAAGATTTAATGCATCTCTGAGGCACGAAGGACCAAGAAGCATAACATTTAAAACTAAAAAATCGTTTCAATGTAAAAGACATTTAAAATCTAATGGTATACCCTTAACTTTCGTGTTGATAACCCATTCTGGGCTTCTCAGTTATTAGTCCAATAAAACATAAATCATCATAAATACATATTCACGTATGTCCACTGGTTCTTTTCACACAACTAAATACGGTACAAAATGAAGCGAAATATTACTTTAAAAATGTAAAAGGATTGTGCCGAAGCTTCGGAGTACATTTTTACAGTGGACATTAGAGGCTTCATATCGAAATCTTTTCGGAATGTTGCTCTGAGCAAAGGTTGGGGGAAAACCCAACTCTTAAATATCTCACAAACTAAATACAATAAAATACTTTTGCTAAGGCTCAGAAAGTTTTAAGTCGTTCCAAAATCCCAAATCCCAATTCACTCTTCAACAGAAAACCCCAATTTACATAACAAGAAACCCCAAACCTCAATCTTCAAATAGCACACAAGAAATAAAAAATAAAAATGAAATCATAACAGTAAGTACAGTACAAGCAACAATGTAATAGTTGAAAAAACTACAAAATAGAGTAGTGAGTAAATAGCCTACCTCACCAAACCAAATCCGTAAAGAAAATTGTGTTTGCTGTGACGTTCGCGTTTTTAGGGTTATCGTTGTCGTTCATGCAGCGACGCGAAGAAGTTGACAACACAAACCCTTGCCGGCGGACGGCGGACGACGGAGACGAGGCTGGTGAGCGGAAAGGTGCCGAAGAGATGAGGGAAAGAGTAGAGAGGAAGCGCGTAAACACTGTCTACTGAGGTTTCATATTCATGTAATTATTTTTTTAATATAAACTTCATTTTATTCTATTGTTAAAAATATACTTTCATGTGTTTATTATTTTTCTTTTTCAGAAATATTTTTTAATTAATGAAATGTAGGTTAATTATTTATAATTAAAAAATCTACTGTAATACTTTCATATTACATATTATATCGTTAGTTTTAGTTTATATCTGAAAGTATTTTCAGTTAAGTTTAAAATTAAGTAAAAATAATATATTGGTAGATGTAGTTTTTTGTTATATTAAGACTAAAAACGATATTTCAATTAATTTGGTGACGCAAGTCTTGTTTTGGTATATTTCAAAATTTGATCTAAACAACATTTAAGTTATCTGTGGATAATATTTGATAATTTGAATATAATAAGTTTGTTAGAGTTCTAGAATTCCTTTTAAATTTGAAATACAAAATTTGAATGATTTCGAAATAAAAAAGAGAAAATTTGAGATGTTACAGACCCTAACATTTAAAAAATAATAATTTTATTTGGATTGATTTTGATACAAGTTTTCTTGAATAAAAAACTAATTATCATTGTTGGAAGCACCTAAAGAAAACAAAAACAAAAAGAATAGAGGTAAACATTATTGTCTTCGGCATTGGACATGCAGAGTTGGTTCTTGAGGAGTGCTCCCTCGAAGACCACATAATGTCTCAAGTTGGAAACCTTCCAGAGACTCAAACTGAATCCACTACATGCAATGATCTTATACAACACTCACCCAACTCAATAACATTTGGCTAGAAAAAAATGATTCATTGCAATGACTCAAATTTCAAAGTTGTCAAAAGAACCTGATGAGTATTGTAGATTTTGGACAATAAATTACATGAAATTTGTCAAATTTCAATTGGGTTTTCAACCTTCAAGACAATCACATTGTTTAGGAGAGGGATCCCAATCCCAATGAGTTCACTGTCTCTTTCTTATTCTCGAATTTTTATTAATTAAATATTCTTTTTATAAAAATAAAAATTACAATAAAAAATTGTAATCTTATCAAATATTTAATACCAAAAATATACACATTTTTTTTCAAGATCAAATATTGAAAAAGAAATTATAATTAAGGAAATATAAAGAAATTATAATTAAGGAAATATCGAAATAACAATACAAAAAAAATATTAAATAAAGAAAAAAAATTATAAAAAAAGTAAAAAATAAAAAATAATAATCAAATATATATATATATCTTAGAAATAGTTATAATACTAAACCAAAATATAAATTTATTATATTACTTAATAAATTATAAATGCTTTAATAATTTAAAATAGAAACAAATATGAAACAAGATAATATATACATGTTCATCCTATTATTATACTTAATTTAAAAAATTAAATATTACCCATAGTTAGCCATACAATAGTTTTCCAGAAATATTAAAATCTATTTAAATATTATCTATGATAACAAATTTATTGTTGGGACTGTTGAAGAGGTTAAGTTAACATATATCATTAGTTAAGGGGTTAACGAGTAATAAATAGGATCTAAGAAAAAATGAATATCCATTTTCTAGGTTGATAGCATTAGTTATTTGTGAATGAAGAAATTTTTTGTAGAGGAAAAAACGTCTAGGAAGGAGTGCTTGTTCTTTTCATATTTTTCAATAAAAGTGTTGGTTCCTGACACATAAGACACTTCAAACAAATGCTTCAGTTTGTTCACCCTTTGGTATTTCCAACTTGCTTACAGTTTCTTTAATTCAATACATATAAATGGTTTTACAAATTACAATGTAAAAGTTGAACACAAAAATCTTTCGGCAGATAGCATGAAATTTCCCGGAGTAACATCAAAGTTATAAATACCTAAACTCTCACTCTTTAAATATACCTGGAATGCCTTCTTTATAAACTATATTGTATGACAAACTACCACATGTTTTTGAAGTTAAATTAAAGTATGGCACATCTATTAAGCCCAAGAGATTCAAAAAGTCTTCTACCAGAAGGCCAAAACAGAGAGAACCACCTAGTTCGAGGTGTGTCAGGTGGACCTTCATGTGAATCCTCGAAATTTGTTTCATCAGAGTCTTCGTGTACTTCATCCTTCTGCTGGCTTTCGCTTGTTATTTGATCTCCATCATCATCATCATCAGCTTTAGCTTCAGCAATTTCCCCAGGCTTTTTGTCAAATAGGCCTTTAAACTGTTTTCTAGCCTTGTTCTCCACTTCCTGCAGATGAATTGACATTAGAACAAAGTGTGAAGAGTTTCCTTCAGTGATGTTTCAAATCAAGCACATAATACAAATAATTGATTTCAAACCCACCTGTTCCTTCTGCTTCAGTTTTTGAAGAGCTGCAGTTGCATCTGATTCAGTTGACTTGTCAACTTTCATCATCTAAAAATACCATTAAAGTGATTTTAGAAACGAATAACAGTACAGCTTTAAATGCTACACTAGTTACACATGAAGATTTGTACCATTTTGAAATCAGCCCTGGCTTCTTCAAAATCTCCGGCAGTCATGTAGGCCATTCCACGACGATAAAGGCCCTTGACATGTGCAGGATTTGCATCCAAAACCTGCATGATTTATTTAAGAAAACAAGCCGTGAGAAATACTTAGCGCAAGTTTCCATCTAGCTTTAGAGTTGAGGAAAATAAACACTGTTTATAGCACAACTGTATTATTGATGCCATTTCTCTCTTTGTTCTCCTTTTAAACCCACTGTATTATTTGATTATGGAATAGCAATTAATTCGAGGAAAGTAGAAAGTCATGGTGTTGACTCAGTTAGTTACATACAAGAGCTCACATGAAAAGTGGCAGCTTAAAATCCCACTGATAGACTTGCAATAAATTTATGCATCAAATCCAACCCCATCTAAGAAACATCACTAGGTTAGAGCATTGCTACACAACATTCTTAATTATAAATAAAATCCATGACGTTGTTTAACTATCCAAACGTACCAAAATCAACAAAGGAGTTGTGTTTCATCCAATGAAATAGAATTATAGATAAATGATAGCTGAGGTCATCAAACATACCTTGTTGCAAGTCTCAATGCACTTTTTGCATTCTCCCAATTTTAGATAGCATGCAGCGACATTCAAATGTAGCAAATTCTTCAATAATGGGAGCAAAAGAGACAAACAGATTTAGTCTAAATTTCAACCTACCAAGCTTAATTATGTTAGATAATATATGCTTCATATCTTTAATATACTGGGAAACAGATAAAAGATCACTTACTCGTGTGTCTGTAAAAATCTTTCCTTCTTCATCATCTTGAGGATTGATATGATTAAATTCTCGAAGCAACTGTTACAAACTACCAAATAATGTTAATAAGTTTGATGGCATAGTTAAACATTTAGAACCACAAAAAAAAGTCCAAGCGAAAATACAAATCCAATTATCATGGAATAAACAATCGAAATCCAATACATGAAATATACAAATCAATTCAAACAACAAAGTCAGATGTTCCAACAGAAACACAATAAAATATCATAGTATTCAAATCAAAGGATAGCAAATTCATTGGCAAGTATGAATAAAGTTGGTAAAAGAAAAATAACACAATAAAAGAGAACTAATTTTCTGTTTGCTGATAATTTTTCTCAACACAACTATAAGTCCAATGCAACTGGGGCATGGAGCAAGGCGTCAAAATTGTTTTCTAGAGCGTAAGATTGTATGCTTCTATGATCTCCTCCTCTCTTTTTGGGCTCACATTCCCTCAAGGTCAGATTTTCGCATTGGATCCTCATAACACCTCCCATGGCACACCTCACAGTGCTTCTCGAAGACTTTCTTCCGATGCTTCTCATGGCCTTTTGTTTCTAGGTTATTTTTGTGGGTTGGGTTGCATTACCCCATTTTATAACCTAAAACTTAAGCCCAAGTTCGTATACCTTCAAGACCCAATTATTTAACCCCACACACCACATCGCAAAAAAACACCAAGTAATCTTGCATATGTTACGAAAAGGTTAACCCAGTCAAGTTAGTATACCTTCAAAACCCAATTATTTAACCCCACACACCACATCGCATAAAAACACCAAGTAACCTTGCATATGTTACGAATAGGTTAACCCAGTTGTACAAAGACACAAAATTCCTTAACAAACACCCCTCCTTCAGAGACCGGCACCTAGCAGCCTAGTGAATTCGGAACTCCCCTTTGTAGAAGTAGGTTCCTCCCCAATGTTCGAACTCGAGACATTGGATTTGTTGCAAAGCTCTAATACCATTGTTACGAAAAGGTTAACCTGGTCATACAAAGACACAAAATTCTTTAATTTGTCGCAACAGCCTCTCTTCCTAGTGTCACAAATGGTTGTTGCTCATCCTTGGCCAAAAACTGCCACTCTACCTTTACCAAAACCACAAAATTCCCCTCTCCCTCTTATTTAGGGTAGCGGGTATTTTAATACCCGCTTATAAACGGGTCGGGTAAGGGTATCATACTATCCGTACCCGCAGGTACCTGTTACCCGCAAAAAATTAAAATTAAAATTTAATTTATATTTTATTAAGTTAAATTTAATTATAATTAAAATTTAATTTAACTTATATTTTATTTTTATAATTTTAAATTAAAAAATTTATAAAATATATATTTTTTTAAATATTTGCGGGTATCAGGTATCCACGGGTACCTGCAGGTTTTAAAAATATCCGCGAGTATTTTTTAAGCGAATACTCGGCGGGTAAACGGGCGGGTAGCGGACAAATTTTTTTTTGACGGGTCGGGTTGCAGGTAGGCACTATCCGTGCCCGACCCAACCTGTTGCCATCCCTACTCTTACTCTTATTCCTGCACTGAATAGGAGTATGACCACGAGATTATTTGCTTTGATTGATTATTGCTTTGTAACTAGGATAGAATTCCTATTTTGAAATAGAATGGAACTATTGGTTTATTGTTTGGTAACAAGGAAGGAGTTATTGTTATGTAATAGGGTGCTTAGACCTATTCACTTACTACTTTATATGTTTATTATATTGTTTTTTGCTTGTCATGTTGAATTGAAGTTCAATTAAGAGTTTCAAGTGAGAAATAATGATTTTGAGTGTGGATATATGGACTTCATAAATTTTGTAGGATGTTACAATCTCCTGACATACAATCCATATTTCACTTTCCAATCATAAGTAAGATCTCGATTTTGACTACCTTGGAAGAAAGAACCTAGGATTCAAATCCTGATCATCAACGCTCCCAGCCTTATAAGACCGGGGTGAAGACCAATTCAATGATGATAATGTTTAGATACCCAGATTCTAGCAGGATATATTATGGTAGCTCATACAGCTAGTCCATCCAAAAAATTTTACCCCAATGACTAAATTTTATATTTTAAAATTGCTAGCTGAAGTACATAAGAGTATAAGATTCAACTTAGAACAAAAGAGAAAGATCAATACCTTTTCATACTTTGCCTTGGCAAGTTCAAATTTCCCCTGTTTGAACAGCTTGTTACCCTGAAAGACAATAATAGAATGAAACATTCAACTTTCTTTCATTTTGATTCAACATTTTTCAATACCTTAATAAGTGATTGTAGTACAAGTATGAAAACAAATAATGAGCATTAACCAAATAAGCCACAATGAAGCCAAACTATTTAAATCTATACATGCAGGGCAAGATTTGACAGAAAATAATCATCTGTATATTTTACAGAAAAAATAATCTTTAGAAAAAGGAAATATCGAGATTTTCAATGAACTTCCCCTGTATTGTTCAATTCTTTTATGATTATCTCAGCGTAGAAAAGAGAGCAGTAATCATGGATAACTAACAGAAGGTCTATAACCATTGAAGACAGCCTTCACAGCTTAAATGTTTCACCTTTCTTATTCTCAAATTTCTGCGCAACACAGTTCACATGGATGTTATGGAAGTTCCCAATGTAGGAAAATATATCGTAAAAGTATACAGTGAATCTCAAGAATGACAACAAAAACACAAATAAAACCTTATACATAAGGAAAAAGGTAGAATTGCCACCTAGTTCGCAAATAACTTTGAATAAATCAAGTGTAACTGTGGTCAACTTAGTTGACTATTTTTCTGGTTTTAACTAAGTATCTCGCAAATAAAGCAGAAACAGCATAGGAAAATTGTGCAGGTTCAACTGCATACCGTGTTTCTGATGCTTTCAGCTTCGTCCATTATAGTTTTAAAGTCCAATCCTGTCCAGTCCTGTAATAAGGAATAAAGTCCATAATGCATTATTCATCTCATCATTATAAGGACATGTTAAAAAAAATGTAAATAGAAACTATAGCAGATATAAAGATTAAAAAATGATGTAAAATAATTATGTCTTTGAAAAAGTATTAACCCAGTATGTATGATTTATTCCATGTTGTTTAACATGATTATCATAGTTCAGCCAGGGACCAAAATCATAAAACAATAAACCTGAAATCTATCTCATTCAAGAATACTTACATAGTGCTAACCAAACTGGAAAATAAAATAGAGAATATAAATCTTAGAAAGTGGATTTTGACAAAATTCAATCTTACAAAACTTGCTTGTGAGATCTGCACCTACTTATATAATATATAATTTGATCATATCAATAGTGATTACATAAGCATAACTTCAGCATTGTGATTTCTAACACACATTGTTTCTGTTGCAATACTTCACCAAACATTCACCATCATGCAGTACCACAGGTCTTATAGTAGGTAAATGCATATATGTAACTGCTTTAGTAAATAACATGAATTTAACTGAACAATTGGAAAAAATACCCTTGGCGTTTCAAAACTTAGAAGCTCAATTTCCCATTGAATATGAGCACCCTCAGGGACATTTGAAGGCCTGATCATAAAAGAAGGAAGTATGTCAACAATATCATGCAGCATAGAGATAGAACAGAATGACAATGGATATTTTTAGAATAGGTTCAGAGTAATCTAAGTAAGCTTTATTCAAAAGCTGTTTTGGGTAGTACCTAGGATTAATTGTTATTTTACGCTGATGCCAATTCTTGTTATACAGGATCGTGGTGCAGGTCAGCTGATTGGCAAAGGACATGAATACAGAGGCTCATAATGCTTTGGCACTAGCTCATTGTGTTTTGTTTTGCATCCCCATCTCCTAAACTTTTACATGATCACTTAGATTATCCTTACTTGTCAAAATTAGAAATGGTCCTTCAACTTAGTAGACTTCAAGCTCTAGAATGAAAATCATGTCAACTAGGAAAACACGTTAGGTCTACTCTTCCTAGACATTTTGAATCTAGATGTAACTTTGCTTTTTATATCATCCTTTTAAATATTTGGGAGTCAAGACGTGTCTCATCTTTTGGTTTTACATATTTTGTTACTTTTATTGATAAGTATTCTAGATATACTAGGATTTGTCTAATGAAAGACCGTTATGAACTTTTTTCTATCTTTATGTCTTTCCTTAAAGAAGTCAAACATCAATTTGGTAAGGTATCAAAGTGTTACAAAGTGATAATGCCAAAGAATACTTTTCCTTTGATTTTTCTACTCTCTTAAACTCGCACAACATTTTACAATAGTCTACTTGCCGTCACACACCTCAGCAAAATGGTATAGCACAAAGAAAATATAGACACTTAGTTGAAATTGCTTGTATTTTATTGCTTGGTGCAAATATACATGTCCATCATTGTTACTCCATTCTATTTCCGAAAGGAATCCCTCTTTCATATTTCTCCCCATGTTTTTGGTTTTGTATGCATTGTTCATGAAATGTCTCTAGGTTTAGACAACTCTTAGCTAGAGCTATCAAATGTGTCTTCTGGAGATATTCTTGCATTCATAAAGGATATCAATGTTATATGTCTACTAATGACACCTTTTCTGAACCAACTCCTTTCTTCCCACCTTCTGTATATTCATTCTATCTCAAATATCTTATATGTGCCCTTAGCCGAGTCTTTTGTTCCTTTTGTTTTTGAAACCCAAAATTCCACACATAATCACCACCTCTTGTTTTTTACTCTTTCATTTCTCATTATTGTATCAAACAAATCTATTGAATACAAATATAACTACCTATGGTAGACCTTTATAAGCTCTCAAAAATATACTTTCTCTTGTTCTTTATTTTGTCAAGAAATATTAAGATAGAAACCATATTCCATTTGTAATTGGTTGCACTGAAATGCTTCGAGAAACCTAAATTATTGGTTAAACAAAATAGAGTAAAAAAGGTGCTCTTCATCAATGACCTTGGAAACTTATCATAGGCATAGTCAGGAGGGCATGTAACGAGAGCTATTTCTCCGGGAAGCATCAGACGAACACTCATTTCAAATCCCTCAGGTACCTAAAACACAAAGATAACGAAATTCAAAAGCAATAATCAACACAATGTGATGTATTAGCATTCATAGCATTGGTATGGAAAGGCAGACATTCTAGATAAATACAACAAATCAAGTATTTCCAAACACCAAAATCTATAAACAGAAGAAAAATAATAATTCAATGACTTTATTTATGCTCAAGCTGGAAACTCACAAGCCCTTCTCCAGAACAGAACTCCAATGGTTGACCATCATTGTCTACCCGTGTATCATAAAAAACCTTCTTTTCTCCGTTAAGAAGAGTGCCCTTGTAATGAACACGAAGTAGACTGTCATGAAGGGGACAATCCATAGGAAAGTCACCTGTTATATAAAAAAATCAACATCATACAAGAATTTGAATAACAATAACCAACAGAAACTTGAACAATGCGATGCAAGCATAAAATTTACAAAACTCAGTTCCTTCTCCTAACATACCACCTTAAAAAAAGAACAACAAAAAAATTGTGAAAAACAAAACATGGTAACTACGAACTCATACTATAATCATTACATCTTTAATATAAACTCAAGCATTGACCAGGCATTCTCCACATATCTTTCTTTATTATTTCATTTATTCCTTACCTAAAGACTAAAATGAAGTTATGAAGACTTTTACAAAATCTCCTCGTAAGATTGGTAGCAGTAAAATAAATCTAGAGGCTCACCTTTGCCATCACGAATCCGGCGTTTTATTAGGCGCCCATCTCCAAGCATGTCCCTCACCTGTTGATATATTACTAAGATGAAATTTCATATGTATGACAAGTTGGTAAGAAAAAAAATTATAAAAGCAAAACATGTTTCGGACACTTTAGCAATAATATGAAGGATAAAATTCAGGTCTTGGAATAGGCTTCCGAAGATAAGCAATTATAGTGCATATAAATTTATGTACATCATGAATCACAACAAAATCTTTTCAAATTTAGTGAAATGAATACAGTTCAGTTTGTTACAAAATTCTCTTTACTACAATTTCTTTTACATGATATCTAGAGCCAAGTTTTTGACGTCTCTTCCCAAATTATAGGGTTCTCTTCGCAACTTCTTTTTTCTCCTTGACTTCTGCACTGCTGTCCTTTCCAAACTCCATTGTTGAGAAGCTTGATGATTCAAACTATCTCCATGAGAGACAGCATGTTGTATTGGCAAGTCACATAGATTGCCCTCTCATGTTTATGATTTTATCTATTCTTCATAGAACTGATTTTCACTCATCTTAGGAAACCTTCTCACATTACCTCTTGTGCAGGATATAAATATTATGTGCCTTGATAATTGCCTATTCAAGGTTCATTTGGAATCTTCATATAAAGTCTTGATAGAAAAGAAAATAAACATGGACTGTCATGTGACAGTGTGGAAATAGAGAGAGTTGTGTGATTGAATCAGTGAATTGGAATTACATAAAAAAAATCATGTTGAAAAAATAAAACACAAAATTACAGGACAAACTAATGTACGAAACTCTGATAAATAAATAAAATACAATAACACTAATAAGTCTAAATGAAACATTTTGTCTTTCAAACATTTAAGTCAATGGTTAAATTACAATTTAATTAAAAAATAAAAAATGTGTAGTCTGATTAGGGTGGAGAATATCAACCATTTACTACTATTTTAGCCAGTCAAGGTATTAATCATAAACTTGTTTGTCCTCATACATGCCATCAAAATGGTGCACTTGAAAGAAAACAAACACATTATTGATTTGGGCTTCACTTTGCTGCATCATGCTTCCCTTGATTTACAATTTTGGGATAACGCTTTTACCATTGTTTTACATCTTACAAACACGTTGACTACAACAACTTCTCTTACATTTGCCCTTCCTTATACTATCTTTTCAATAAGGATCCTAATTTTTACTTTCTCAAAGCTTTTGGTTGTACTTGCAAACCTTACCATTCTCAGAAGCTTGATGTTAAATCTGAGGAAAGTTTGTACTTAGGGTATTCTTTCTCACACAAGGGCTATAAATGTTTCTCATCTAGTGGGAAAATATATATCTCAAAAGATGCTCTGTTTAATGAATATAGGTTTCCTTATGTTGATCTTTTTCCTACTGCACCTAACTTTGCCAGTGATGTTCACTCTTATTTTTATTTAAATCCCAACATTACACCACCTAAAAATTGTCCTGCTCCTCCACCAATTCCTTTTGTCACACCTGAACCTTCTAATCCACCAGCTACCACCATCTTTCTGTCCCTGTTCCATCTCAAATTACCAACACCCATCCTGTGCAGACTCGGTGTAAATCTGTTACTAGTCAGTCCATAATTCATACTCCATTATTCCTTACTCATTCAGAACCTAAAACTTTTAAGCCAGAACTTGAGTCGGTTAGCTGCAATGCAGCAAGAATATGATGCACCTTTGGAGAAAAATACATGGGGCTTAGTTGCTCTACCTTCTCACAGACAAGCTATTAGCTGTAAATGCATTTTTAGGGTCAAGGAAAACGTTGATGCCTCAAAAACTAAATACAAAGCAAGGATGGTGGCTAAAGGGTTTCATCAAGTGAAAGGTTTTGATTTTCATGAAACATTTTCTCCAGTGGTAAAGCTCATTACAGTCACAGTTATTTTTACTCTTGCTCTTTCAAATGGGTGGAAATTGTTTCAGCTAGATGCTTCTGGTGACCTTTTGGTCTTCTTGAAGAAACAATTTATATGAAACATCTTAGATTTGATGTTGGGACAGATCTCACATGTAAATTGAACAAGGCACTCTATAAGTTAAAACAAACACCATGACAATGGTCTGATAGGTTACAGTCCACATTTCTTCAGCTTGTTCTTTTTAGGTATAATTATTGACTTGGTCCCCCAATTTTTTGAATTGGTTCAATTTGGTCCCTGAGTTTTTGGAAGGTTCAATTTAGTACCCTTATTCTTTAAAGTGGATCAGTTTAGTACCTCCTGTTATATTCCAGATAACATCATTTGTATAGTGGTGAGTTGTCACTGTGCAACAAATTAAATAACTAATCTTAATATCATACTTAATACACTTGATCAAGGAAGCATCAACAAAGAGACTAAAATGAGGTTAACTACACCCAACAAACAAACTAACCCAATTAACAACTTCACCCACATTTCTATTGCACAATGACAACTCACCATTATACAAACAACGTTAAATGAAATATAACGAAAGGTACTAAACTTTAAAAAGATAAGGGTACCAAATTGAATCTTCCAAAAACTCCAGAACCAAATTGAACCTTCTAAAAATTCGGGGACCAAATTAATAATTATACCTTTTTTTTAGTCAATGGGATTCATCACTCTTTGTGTATAGACATCAATCTCAAGTTGCCTTTTTTGGGTGTATGTTGATGATATAATAATCATTGGGAGCCCTATTGCTCTAATTCAGCAGCTTACAGTTAAATTCCATGCAGCCTTTTCTCAATTTGGTCATCTGCATTATTTTCTTGGCCTTGAAATCAAATATTTACCTGATCAATCTTTAGTTATAACTAAAGTAAAATATATTCAGGACTTGCTTCACAAAAACACAAAAAGGCAAAAGCTCATTACATTTATTTCCCTATGGATTTTTATTGCAATTATCTAAGTTTGGGGCTGAAATCTTTTCAGATCATACTTCATTTCATTCAATGGTCGGTGCTCTACAATATGCCACTCTCAGTAGACCAATCAGTGTTGTTGTCAACAAAGTCAGTTAATTTATGGCCACACCACTAGAATCTCATTAGGTTGTATGAATACTATGATACCTTAAAGGTACTTTATTTCATGGACTAGATCTCCACTCTGCATCTCTTGCACAGTCTTTGTCATTAAAAGACTTTTTATAATGCTGATTGGGCTTCTGATGTTGATGATGCATGCTCTACTTCAGGAGCAGCCATCTATCTCATTCCCAATTTAATATGACAGAGGTCCTGCAAGCATAGAGTTACTGCTCGCTCAAGTACCGAGGCTAAGCATAGAAGATGGCTCAAACTTCTACTGAACTAACATGGAATTCTGTTCTGCTCACAGTTGCAAGTTCCATTCACTACTCCAGTTCTTCTTTGTGACTATTAAAGTACCATGTCTATTGCTCATAATCCAGTGTTTCATAGCCACACCAACATATGGAGATTGATGTTTTCTTCATGCAGAAAAAGATCTAGCCAAAAGCAGCTTTTCATATATCACATTCCAGCACCAGATCAGTGGGTGGGTAGATGCGATGATCAAGCCTCTTTCTTCAGCTTGTTTTTCTTTTCTTAGAGGCAAACTCAAGTAGAAGAATTTTCATAAAATGTGAAGAGTTTTTCTTATGAAAAATCTTCTACTTGAGTTTGAGGGAGGTATTAGAGTATCAACTTATAAACTTCCTGTTTCAAATGTCAAGGACGAAATGAATACAGCTCAGTTTGTTTCAAAATTCTCTCTTGTTTAGTTTCTTTCATAGTGAAAAATGTTGGGCACAGCATTAGTGTGGTAACGTTGCTGATTATTTATCATTCTTTTGAAGTTTCATAGCAAGAGAAGTGAGTGACAAATAAAGGATACTAAAATAAAAAAAGACAAGCAAGTATAGTTAATCGTCAAAACATGACCTCTAGACACTGAAAAATATGATGAGGTACTACATGACTAGCAAACATAAAAACATAATTACAAGCCCTAATACCAAATCAGTTAGTGCCTCCATATAAAGCCACCAAATATATGGGTTAAAAATTGGTTATGGGCACTCAGGATAGAAGAAAGTCATATCAGTGAATGCCTCATAACTCATAGTAGATAACAAAGAAGAATGCTGAGAAAAGTTTATTCTCCATCACATTATAATATTTATTACTACACATACATGCCACAACAAACAAGTTCAATAATAAACCATGATTTCTATTGTGGACGGTGTTGCTCACCTGAATAAAGTGAACCAGCTCCACTTCAAAATGGACTTCATCATACTCTTCTATTACAGGCATCAGAGGAGACTCAGTTAAATACTGAGTGGTAACATATATAACAGCCTTCTCTTCCCGAACCATTGTTCCTATTGCCATTTCAAGGCCCTTAGGTAGCTGATTTGTGTTAAGAGGAGGACAAACAAATCAATATCAATATTAAAGCATTTTAAAGATATTGCAAGCACAACAATGACTAAGAAATTAATTGTTTCCTTGTCATTTTTATTTATTTTAAGGGAAGCTGCATAGCTGGCTGCGGTTAGCAAATAAAAAAAAAAACAAGGCACTTAAGATTAATAAAAGAGAAAATATATTTTAGAGGGCTTAATCACAACTCTCTTATGATCTCATTTATAATGATAGAATTCTAATAGAGTAAAGGGAAGATCAAAGATCAAAAGCCTGAACTAGAAACCTAGGTCCAGAGATAGGTACAGCTTATAGGTACAGCATGAAACAGTTTCCAACACAACTACTTTCTACCTATATTGAATACCTATTCTAACAATGGCCTGACCAAAATATTTGGAATCCTAAGAGAGACCAACTCATTATAAGATTTATATCATCATGATATAATTATCATCATTACAATTAACAAATGCACAAAGTGATTTAAATACCTCTGATTTTCCAAATGTAAACAAGTATGGTTCTCCTTCTGTATGCGACATGATCAATTCCCCAGTAACTGTCTTTGCTGATATCCTGATAGCAGCCAAACAAAATATCATCACAAACTCCCATCAACCCGTTATATGAGCTGACATAGATGAGATGAACAATAGGAAAAAGGGAACAAAAATTTGTCTTACCAAGCCTTCACTTCATAAGGTTCCCTCGGAGATTCCCAACCCTGCCCTTCTCGCACTACCTACATTCAGAGAGCAAACCTTAGAAAACAAACAATGGATATGATTAAGACTATTGGATAACATTGACCAAACCTTCATCCTACACGCAAGATCTTTCCAGATCAAATGCCTCTATTCACTTTCAGTTTGCCATTCACAAGATATACACATGACAACACATGATGTCAAAATTATATGAAAGTTCCAATTGTATGCATGCAATATCATTGTGGGGTTTTTCTTGGGTGAAATTTTCCCCAAAGTTACCTCTGTTTTGACTTATGTTCCATCACACTTGACTTTTTTCACGGGTTTTGTTCTTCTTCCTTTACCTTGAATTTAGATGAGTAATTCTAAGTTATTGTTTCTAATACATTAAGCAATGTTTTAAATTAAATGTTTGCAAATGCAATGCAACCACAATCATTGCTGCATTCACCTGAAATTTTGGCAACACAACTACACTTTAAAAGGATGTTATGAAGCCTAAAACTTCAAAGAAAGGAAAACAATTCCAATTTCCCTAATTGGAGATGTATTGAATATTTGTGTCAGTCCAACAAGTCATGGCTCCTTTTTCCTTTCCATTTTGGGTTTGATATTCATACTTCCCACGAGATCCATCCATGATGATAGAAACGTGCAAAATAAACTTGTAAAACTATGAAGCAATATTTGCTATCCATTTATACCTTTTTTACGACTCCCAAATCATCAGTAACAACCTGGAAATGTACACAAAAAGGCAAATGAGGATTACATCACAGATCCAACAAAGAATAGTGATTTAGAAAAGAATAAAAAACACATAAATTGAGAAAACCGGGACTGTAGTAATGGGAAACACAACAATAATACTGATGAGTATCAAAATAATAATGAAAAGAAACTGGAAAAACAAAACCCTTAACTGTTGAGAAAGATAAACAAATGAGAAGAATTATTTTAATTTTGATACATTAGAAGGATAACAAAGATACAGAACATAGGCATTAGAATAAAAACAAAAAATCAAAGTTGACATCCTTACCTTAGCTTTGAAAAAATCTATCAACTCGATTTCAAAATGAAGTTCATCCTCCTTAGGAAAACCATCGGGGGCGGTAATAGGACAATCATCCTCACCATAATGCAACTGATGCTGCATCTTGAACTGCAAGAATAAATAATACAATCTGATAAGGATCAAGCAAAGTAATACCCCAAGAGAAACCATTGAAAGGCCCCATAAAACATTAAAATTTGACTTTCATTATTCCCGTAGGATTATCGATTACTAAAACCATTAATATGTTCAAGAAAACAATAATCATTTCACAAATGATTTTTCAAATCCATAAGAAAAAACACATATAAGAGCTGACAAAACCAAATAAAGAAAAAAATGTTCAAGAAAATCAACACTTGAATTCATTAAAATAGAAATACCAGGTAATAGTCAATTTTCCTCCAGCATCATTATAATAGTAGAAGTGGTAGATAATGACGATGATGCTTAGAACTTTCATTGTTAGATCAACGTAGTAGAAGTAATATTACTCTAAATACACCAATGAAACAAAATTCTCCTTGTGTTGTAGCATGCTTTACATTAAGGTTTTAAGTCAAAATCATAATAAATGAAGACCAGTGAGAAGCTCGAGTATAAAATTGATTAAGCATGAGACAAAGATGACTTGAGCTTATAGTAACCAGAAAAACGGTACATATCAAAGGCAATAATTAGTATGTTACCATTGCCACTTCGCCCTTCAACATTGTAGGAATTCCTTCAAGTAAGCCCAATAATATCTTGCTTTTGCCCAAAACATGCCTTATTGGGGTGCCTTTGCCTGTTGCAATGTCATAAAAGGTTATCAAACCCAACAACTAGGTCAACTACACAAGACAATAATCTGACACACACCCAAAGACTAATCACGATTCTAAAATTCCAATTTCAATTTTTTCCTATAAGTGGGAGTTTAACTATGGAATTTTGTTCTCAAGTCCAGTATCTGTAGGGAGTAGGAATTGACAAAAAAGAACTAACAAGAAGTTTTCAACCAGTGTCAATTCTCAAACAAAAATAACACAAGTAGTACCAAAAATAGAGGATAAAAAATAACCCATTCTGATAAAAAACAAATTCTAAATAAAATCAACCTAAGAGACTATCATCCTTTTAAACCAAACACACCGAAAAGGTCCCAAGAAGCATAATTCACCTCACCTCCATAATCAGATCTGGTAGATTCCACGAGTACTCCATCCAAAGTTCGAATGGTGCAGTGATAGATAATCTGAGACACGTTATAAAAATCAAGCCACTGAAGCAACACTACAACCATTGACTCCCTTATCAATGTATTTCTATATTGCCTACATATAACATAAGAATTCACATCCAGAACCTACTAGAAAAATAGAAATAACCTGATCACCATCTGAAGGTCCAGCATCACCCCCACCAGGCCTAATCAAAGCTTTCATCAAACTCCCCGCCGTAATTTTCTTCTTCCTTCATTTTCACAAAGAAACAACACTTATAAAAACAACCATGACAACCTAAAACAAACCATCAGAGGGAAAGCACAAAAATAGAAAAACAAAAAAAGAAGATAATTACCTCTTTTCATCCTCTGTGGGTGGCTTCTTCTTTGGTTCAAATTCCTGTGCAGCATCTTCATTTGCAGTCATAGTCACTGATCACCTTCTCCTCTTAGTTAGACACTAGTACAAGCCGCCTGATCTTATCTTGTTGGTTCAGTGACTAAAGAATAATGAACATTAAGTGTTACTAATAAATCAATGAAACAAAAATCACCCAGGCTTCCTTTCAGTACCCACTGTTCAGACATCACAAATCCAAATAGATAACATTAAATTTGAGTCGCAGGGTACTGAGTCCTGACAAGTTATCATATTACATTCCCGTACCCAAAGTTAACATACATAACTGTCATAGAGAAATTTCTTATTTCTCACATTGGAATCAAAAGTGACATAACATACAAGAATAATTATGCAGACACGGTACCAGCTTCAATTAATACTAAAACAGATTCAAAATTCAGGTAACACTAAAACCTCAATTGCAAGCAAAATTCATCGACTTTTCCATATTTCGCTATAACTATCTGCATCTTACACTTTTCATCCATATTCACACAATCATCTCACATGTAACTATCTGCGTCTTACACTTTTCATCCTT
>Ga0099823_1001495_pt1 | contig 19496 bp, 9 predicted proteins | sample CowpearedBW_FD_76831 | JGI IMG/M metagenome (GOLD analysis project Ga0099823, IMG submission 76831) | Root nodule microbial communities of legume samples collected from California, USA - Cow pea red BW | ecosystem: Host-associated > Plants > Roots > Nodule | place: USA: California | collected...
AACTAACGTTTTGTTTTCAAAAACTCACATTCTGAGAAATAAAAATAAGAAAAAAAAGTGAGATGAAATTTGACAAATTAAAAAATATGCTTTTTAAATTTACGAATTAATTTTACTCTATGAAGGGGTAAAGCGCAGATATGTTTTCTTTTTATGAAGGGGTAAAGCGCAGATAAGTATAGGAATAAATTTATGAAAATGATATAATATTAAGGTTCTAATTATGATTTTTGTTAATTTTGTGACCTAATTAACAATCTTAAATATGTGTTGAACCGAAAATAAACTGTTGGCTTTTTCAACCAAGCGTGATCATGTATCTAAAACTTCTTTTGAGTAAAGGAAACAGAAAATTTGCTTTAGTTGAGAATTTTCTATAACTTTTATGAACTTGCTTTTAAAATAAAAAGACTTCAAGCATAAATCACTACTTTATAGTTGCAGGACTTGAATAAGAAGTCTAGGCTAGATTTCTGGCGTTCCAAATCCATTATCTGTTGTTTTCTTTGTGAAAACTTAATAAATTTTTTCTATGATTCAATGTGCAAAGAGTCCCGAATAAATGTTTTGAAAACTGGCCTATATGTAAGGTTTCCATAATGACTCCCAATCATGATGCGTTTGAATAATGCTTCAAAGAAGTTGCAGATTTTGTGTTCTGATACCATTTGGCTAACAGGGTTCAATTCTAGGTGTGGAAGTCAGTGTTCATAGGAAGTCTTATTCTACTCTGCTGGTTGATATGAAAGACAAAAATGGTAAGGAGAATATGATCCAATGTCAAGATGGAGGCTTTATCGGGCCTAATTTGTTTACATTGCAAATACCTCAGGTAGATATTATGTTCTGTGTATTCTGAAGGTTATGATTTCTAGGTCCAAATGGTTTGGTTATCTTGTTCATATGCTTCTTATGCTTGTAACAGATAGACGGAGGTTCCAAATTATCTGTTAAATTTAGTTGGTACCAGAAGATACTATACAGCAATGATGAGTTCTTCTTGAATGTGCCGTTTACCTTTCCTGATTTTGTCAACCCTGTTGGGAAAATGTCGAAAAAAGAGAAGGTAGAAATAACTGTGAATGCTATAGCTGGAAGTGAGCTTCTGTGCCAGAAATCGAGTCATCCCATGAAGGTTCATATTTGGTTCAATTATTGGTGGTATTATAGTTCATTTTTTATGTACAACCAATTCACCATGTGATGCGGTTGCATTCCCTGATTTTACAGAAAGTGAGTGACAATGCTGGGAGTACGGGTTTCTTGTATGAGGCAGATGTTCTCTCGTGGTCAAAAACTGATTTTAGCTTTTCATATGTTATGCCTGTAAGACTCAATGCCATTTTTCTTGTCATTCTTATTTGTAGCTTCAGCTGTTGAAAGCTGCACTTTGGCATGTTGTATAAATTCAGGAATCTTCAAGTCATATAAGTGGTGGGGTTCTCTTGGAATCTGCACCTGTGGATGATTTTGATCAAAGAGATATGTTCTGCATGTACATTCATCCAGGAAATCTTCAGAGTAAGAAGGTTTGTAGAGTATCTATAAACTTTGTAGGTGTGCATTTTACATATAGTTTTCTGATTGTCATTTTGTTTACATTGTTGGTCCTACTCAATGTCTAGATATTTAGAAAGGACATCGTATTTGTAATTGACGTCAGTGGAAGCATGCGGGGAAAACTAATTGATGACACAAAAAATGCACTATCGGTTGCTCTCTCTCAGCTCGATCCTGACGATTCATTTAGTATTATAGCATTTAATGGAGATATATACCAATTTTCAAAATCAATGGAATTGGCTTCAAAGGATGCTGTTGAAAGGGCCACAGAGTGGATTAACATAAACTTTGTTGCAGGGGGTGATACGAATATTTTGCATCCTTTAAACACGGTAACTTAAATATTCATACAAATTTTCTTTTTTCCTTGGGGTGGGGGTTTGAATTTTATGTTTCTATTTGACATATTTGTTGTTAATTATATATTTAAAGCCATTTTTTAGTAGGAAAAAGATATACACAAACACTTTAAAGCACGAACATTCATCCAACACCCGTTAAGAAATATTTTTCTTTGCTGAACTTTCCTTTTTTATTCAATATTAATTTAAATAATAAAATAATATATTAAAAGTCACATCATTAGGTGTTTTCTCGGTACTTTTAACTGTTTGAGTTTCTTCTGTGTATCAATACTCTAGTTAGTTTGTCATGTTTTGGTTCTAATCATTCATTGTTTAACAAGAAAACTTTTAAATCAAAGTGTAATGTACTGTCTACTGAACAAATGAATCAATATGTGCTCAACTTGATGCAAATAGTTTTACTGTCTTTGTGACCCTCAAATTAGCTTTTGTGATTGTTAATGGTCACCATAGTTCTTTCTGTTCACTGTCATTGCGTAGAGCGTTGCATTGTATATTTGTATATTTTTACTTTGTCTTTTCTTTCAGGCAATAGAGATGCTATCTGATGCTCAAAGTTCAGTTCCAATTATTTTCCTAGTTACAGATGGAACTGTTGAAGATGAGAGAGAAATTTGTGATGTGATAAAGAATCATGTGACCAATGGCGAGTCAATGTCCCCACGAATTTATACGGTTGGCATAGGTATGATTTCTTCTTTCCAGTATTTTAAGTCTGGATTCATTATTATGTCTTACCCAATTAAAATTCATCGATTCTTGTGTTTTTTTTGTGTATTGTGAAATCTTTTATGAGTTTACTCGCTAGTGTTACTAAAATCACATTCAATCCCAGGTCCATTCTGCAATCATTATTTCTTGCGGATGCTTGCTACGATAAGTCGGGGCCAACATCTTGAAGCATTGGATGCAGGCAAGTTCTAAACTTTAAATTCAAAAAATAAATGTCATTGTTGTTTTTAGTTCTTGTTATTGTGAGCTTAGTGGCATCTTGGATTTTAGAGACATTTTGATCTTCAAACCTAAGGTATGTCGTAACTTTATGTATTATAGTTGGATTAACTGATTGTGCTGACTAGCCTTAAACATTCAAATAAGAGGTCCTATAATGGTTTTGGACACTGGTTTCACAATTGTTTATTGAAAGGTCCTCTTTCTCTTGTTTAATTGCAAGGGGTGCATAAACATTAAAAACAGAAGTAGAGTAAAATTGCTGATTTGATTGAGTGTTCAACCTTACAAAAAATATTCGGGTGTTCAACAATTCAAGTTATGACCTATTTGAATTTATTGCAGATTTGATCGAGTCTCAGATGCTGCAATTCTTCCACAAAGCTTCATCCATTGTTCTTGCAAATATCACACCAGACATATTCAATGGTCTGAATGAAGTTGAGGTAAACATCTTACTGGCACCTGGCTAGATAAAGGGAAATAAATGTGTCAGCATGTTTGCTTTTTTTTTCTTCTCACTAATTTCCGTTCTTGACTTTTATACTTTTGCTTTAGTTTTTCTACCTTAACCCAGCTCAAAATATTGATATTTGTCTGATAGAACTGGATTACGAATAGGGTGCAGATAGAAAAGGACACTTAGAAGTTTATTGAGTAATCTCCAACTCTAGATCAATGGATGTCTAGAGTTCAGAAGATACAAAGAGGCTTCCCCAGTATTTCAAGAGCCTAGACTCTCCCACCCTAAACTATCTGGACCAACTTTTATACTCCATTACATTCTCTGCCACTATTTATATCAGGCTAACCAATTAACTAACTCTAGTGGCTTTACTGACAAAACTTGCCTTTAACTAACAGGGTCTGGTCCACTTGATTCCTTGGGCGCTGACCCCAATGTTATTTCTCTCGGTATTGATTTTCTAAACTGGGAATCAGTTGCCTCGTCTCCACTGTTTTTGATGGAGTAATTTGAGTTGTGGCAGGTCCTGCGTGCAAAAAAATTCCAGTGGCTTCTTTTTTAGTTTCTATACTCTTCCTACTGAATTCTGCAGTTCCCTGATGCCTTTAGGGGATATACTTATTTTTCTTTATGTTTCTCTTTTCCCCTTTATATCTTCTTTAGAAAAATGTTAGAGATTGAAGACTCAAATAATGCCATGATGGGATTCATATGTCCTGTCAAGTATATGGATATTACTTTTCTGTATCCTATGTTATTATATGTTCCATTATTTTATCTAACTTCCCCTGAACTTGTGGTTCACTCTAATAGCAATATTTGCAATATATCTTGTCATAGGTGTGCCCCTTCCATATTCCAGATCTTTCCTCAGATGGTCCATTGATTTTATCTGGAAGATTCAATGGCAGTTTTCCCAAAGATCTTGAAATTAAAGGGCTCTTGGCTGATTTCAGTAATTTTGTAATAGATATGAAGATTGAAGAGGCTAACGACATACCTGTACAAAGGGTAATGCTCTTCGCACTACCTTGCTTATTCGCCATTCAAGTTTATTTGTCTTTTTTTTTCCCTTAAACTATACCTAAACTTTCTGGAGAGGATGCTCAAATTTTGTTTATGGGTGCTAGAAATCCATTTGGTACTCTGCCATCCTCTTTGAACTTTGAAGGATCCGTCATTTCATGAAGCATAGAGTGATATACCAGTCACATTTAGTCCTAATTCCTCTTTTTTTTTACATTCCATCCTTATGATTTTCTGGGGGGTACATAAAGAACCATGGCTTTCTTTATCCTTCTAATGTGTGCATGTACAAAAAATAGTGGTTTGCTTCATCTATACTCTTGCATATTGTAGTTTACCTTCATTGTAATAAAGATGCACAAGTTTGTTATCTCATTTCATTTTCTTTTCTGTTAATTATTATTCTCCTGCACTGCTTTTTCTTTAACAGATTTGTGCAAGGGACCAAATAGAGTATCTTACTGCTCAAGCTTGGCTCTCAAAAGATGAAAATTTAGAACAGCGGGTTTGTTATTAGTTTCTGTTCTATCACTCCGCGTATTCACGTGCTTGGGTTAAAATTTCTTCTAGGCTGGCAATTTGATATTCGGCCATTTTCTTTTTCTCTAAATTTTTTTCTTGAGCTAAGTCATTTAAATTGCCAGGTTGCAAAACTAAGCTTACAAACGGGCTTTATATCCGAGTACACGCTTATGGCAAATCTTGAGAATGATCTTCGAAAGAATGCCAAGGAATCAGATAGAAAGAAAGAAGTATGTATCAAAAGTTGAGGTTCTTTTTCCTAATAAAATGGATATAATCTTATATAAACAACTTTTTTGTCATTTCACACTTTGAAATGTATTCCTTTTTGTATTAGATTTATGGTAACATGACATAGAAAACTAGAGTTTAGTCTGTTGGTTTTCCTGTTTTATTGGAACTTTCATATTTCACATTTATACAGTGGTTGTTAGTTTTTCTTTTTCAATTAATAAAATATTACTTTCCTTTCTGACCGTTCTTCTACATTATGGCAAAAAGGTGTCAAAAAAGAGCCATCATAAGAAGACTGGTGCAAAAGAACAAGGGAACCGAATGTTTTTGCTCCCTCACTTAGGTATAGGATTTGGCAACTTGGCTGCAACTGCTGAAAACATTCAGCCCGGACGTCATGAACCAAAAGGGCCTGATGCGGCTGAAATCTTTGTTAAGCGGGCTACGAATTGTTGTAGCACTTTCTGCAATTCCTGCTGTTGCATGGTCTGCATCCAGGCCTGTAGCCGGATGAACAACCAATGTGCAAATGCAATTACTCAACTCTGCGTTGGTTTGGGATGCCTCGGCTGCCTTGACTGTTGTGCAGATATATGCTGTTCTGGCAATGAAAACTGAAACCCGTTGTATGTTTGTTGTATACTACATAGAAATTACTGTTTACTGGGTTGTTGCTTTGGAATGTATATGCTCATGTCATCAGTTCCGTTTGATAGTTCATTTTTTCTGGCCAAAATTGGGTAGTTTAAATTTTCCAAGGGTATATTGTCCGGCTTGTTTAATTTGCTATAGAAAGTCAATTTTCAATGCTTATACTGTTAGAAAAGAAAAATGTTTTTGTCAAATACAGTTTTACTTTCTCCTTTTAGCTTATTAATAGACACATATCTCAGGATTTTTACTGTTTAAAATAAACAACAGAAATCTATTGTCATTTTATCCTCTGGTTAAGTACCAGAGGAGTGATGTTTATACTGTCTATTCTAGCAAGTCCTAGCACTAGTAAGATAGTCTTCTAAAGTTGCATCAACATATGTACTCATTATTAACATGTAAAGCAAGCAGAAATTGCCCATATATTGTGTAGAATATGATATCTTGATGTGTAGAACAAAGCCCGATTCTTCAAATCTGATTTCCATCCTAATAATTTACATGGTAGCAATTTTTTTTCCCTTTACTGCTAAGATTCTGTGACATCTCTCTCTACTTGTATATCGGATTCTTTTTCCTCATCCTCATCTGATGAAACCACCGTTCTGTGATGGAAGGTCTGCTGAATTCTCGTCACTCCCTTTTCCACGGGCCCTATTGCTTGATTTATTGCCAGTACAACATCCTCGACAACCTGATGGATTGATGTGATGGGTTAACAGTGATGATTAAGGCAAATTATGTGATTATGTAATGAACTTACTCTTTGACCACCTTCAACAACAATATCCTGGACGCTCTCCGTCACACTTGTTCTTGGAGACTCAACTCGAGTCGATGTCTCTTTTAGCAAAGCTGTTTTCTGCCTATTCTCATCATCTATCTCCATGGCTGCCTCCTTTGTTTCTTTTCTGAGTTCTCCATATGCAGCAGAAGGAAGAAAATGATATGGTTTTGCAGAAAATACAAACACATGAGCAACAGCTGCAACGGCCATCTGCATTATCATGTACATGAAAGTAGTTTGGGATGTAAGGGAATTGAAAATCTTTTTTACTGTCTTCATTTAGGACTAATTTCTAAAAGATAATAGAATTTTGACTGCGGCGTTTTGCAGAATTCAGAAACCCAATTATCACTTTTGTGTACGTAGGCTTAAACCTTGGCAATGCAAGGAACAACACCTTTGTTTTTGAGGCCTCTGAAATTATCATTATTTGTTGACCTATTAAATCCAGAAAAAAAGAGCGCTCACTGCTAAATGAGATTCATTAAACAGAGAACTCATATATCATTCAGTGGGCTCCTTGTGAATGGTTTATAGTAGTAGAGAATGCATTAAAGGTGTGTAAAGAGTGTGTGCTACTAGCATTTCTTAGACGCCCAAGAAGTCTATGCATTATGAAATTCTTTCAATTCATTTGCCTCCAGGTAGGAGGAAAGAAGATCATCTATCAAAAATCATTTTGTTTAGAAACAATAAAGCACATAATGATGTTTTGAACACAATAAACACCTAAATTTTGAGACTAAAAATTGATCTTTCTCAACAAAAATAATGTGATTCGCTCGTCCACCCAAAAATAAATATATTGATAAGAATCAACCTTTATTTTTAATTGTTTCATGTCCCATTTCCCCAGGATTGCAAGCAGAAGATGAAGATAAACCTTGCAAAGTTCAAATTGGATGACAAAATGGATCACTATCCCTTCTGCTAATAAAACAAAAATATCTGTCAAACTTAGCTTCTTAAAAAATGCTTATTTTATATCTTAATGGCGGTTATGAGAAAGACCACAAGACTAATTAATTACCTCTATGCAAATTAAGAAATCTTGCAGACCAGTTTGGAATTTCCCCTCATTGGGTAGCACCCCAAATGTACACAATACTGCAATACCTACACCTTGCCACCAAGTAGCAAACACAATAGCCTTGAAGCTGATGAACTTTGCAAGTGGCTGTATTGGTTGAAGTCTCTCATGAGTAACATTATAGAACTGAACAAGGCAATATAGTGCCCACATCTGGCTGAAATTCATTACTACTGCTATGTATGGATACCTTCAAAATTTGGAAAACCATCATCATTGAACAAAGTTGAAGATTACTTTGCCTAATATTAACCAGTGTATACAATTAATAGAGAATACAAATGGATGCTCAAAAAACATACTAGAGATATATCAGTTTATGATGCCAGAGACCATGATAAATCAGATATTGGATTCCATCATGGTATACAATACTCACCCGTAGTACCACTTGAATTCCCCATCACCATAAACACCAAACTGTTCCAATATAAATGCTAACAATGCACAAACAGTCTTCAGGATCATCTGCACTATATGTTAGTGATATTAGAGTCGTTTTGGAAATACAATGAACTGAAATATCTAGGAAAACTTCCGCCACTTACATATTGAACAAGACCAAATTTTTCTATTGTGAGAAGATCTTTTCCTAGCTTGGCTGGATGCCAAAAAAAGTTGCAAAATGATCTATCATCCATGTCGTGATTCTCATCTACACCATCTAACAAGGATTTACCAAGGTGCTCTGCATATTCATCTTCAAGTAATTCCACAACCTTTCCTTCACCACCTAGCACATTGCATTTGAAGAATATAGTTAAGCGAAATATTTTCAGTTATGACATTTAGCATCATGAATAGAGAATGAACCAACATGTTTTTACTCTTGAAGGGTTTGGGGTGATAGGAATACTGGTAGCAACTTACCAAGAGCAGCAATAAGGTATCTGCCAAAAGAATACAGGGCGAAGGCTTCATAACAGTTTCTTAAAATGTCACATGCTAGAGATAATTTTGGATTCCACAAAGAAATAATCTGGAATAACAGGGAGAGAGAAAACAAAAGTTGAGAAATGTTGAAGTAATTGTTCCTTCAAATGACTAACCCAACCAAGCCAAAAAGAATTAGGAATGTATTTCAGAGAGTAATAGAACCTTACAGACTCAGTAGCATAGATAGGGACCATTGAAACAACACCAACAATCCACTTCTGCTCCTGAACGTAAACCAGTTTCGGGTTAGTCAAAGTTGTTCCTAACCTCTAAACATTTGATTCAAGCTAAAAAGGTTGCAACTTGAATATGTGGAAGCGTATGAGAAACATGTTATTTTATCCTTCTTTTGTTTACATTGAATAAAATTTCAATGATCAAACACCACAGAACTCATCCACACCTCATGGCACAGTAGAGGCGAAGAAAGAATAAATAAGAACTTGATTGATTAAACGGGCATGAAAAAATGAACTCACTGCAGGATTGTTATATGATTGAAGATGTTGCAGAATGAGAAGAAAAGACAGCACTAGAGCTTCAAGCACAGAACAAGCCGCAATTATGGCAGCAGGTGGACGAAGAGTTTTGTATGTTCCTTCAAAGTTTGAGAAATGATTTGGTGCCATTCTTCATGCATCTTTCTCTCTAAACACTTGAGAACTTTTGCACTTCAATCACACCAAAACATGCAACGTGCAACTTTCATTAATGTAAGGTTCAAGTTCTCCATAACAACCATTCATAGGTTTGTGTTTGTTAGAATTAAGAAAATGCCACTTGAATCATATTACCAATTCCATTATGCTAAGGAAACACACGTGCCTGTGCCTGTGCCTGCGCTAAACTTCTAGCATATTGTTGCAGAGATAACATCGTACAAAAGGAAAATTTTACACTTATACATTGTTCTAACATACATGAATAATCTGAAATTCAATGCTCTGTCACAACAAATGGACTTCAATTAAGGTGATAAGACAACATGGTCAAAATGTCAATTACCCTATTAAGAAGGGAACCTGTTAAGATAAACGAGTCAGAAAAAGAAAAGAGTGAACAACACACCATGTATATCTAACTACCGATCTTTACACGTGTGCGCAAAGATTGACACGTTTTGCTATGTCGCTTCCCAGAAGGACGCGTGTAGCTTCGTTCTGAAATCCTCGCCATGAACAATATCCTTAACTTCTGTACCTACAAATTTAATTTGTTTTCTTTTCGGTCAAATCCAAAATTTTAATGATTATTTATACTATTAATGTATTTATATTTATTAATAAAAAATTATTCTTTTTTATTTTTTTACACATATTGTTATTATTTTACTGTTTAGGTTTTGTAGTTATTTATAAAGCTAAAGCTAAATTAACTAACTACCCATACCACAGAAAAAACTTCCATTTTCATTCTAACTACCTTCTTTTACACTTTCACGATAAATCACAATAAAAATATAAAAATTAATGAAAAGAATATTTATTTTATGTATAATTAATTGTATGTACAAGCTTTTTATATTTTAATAATTATTTATTATCTTTGCTATTTATTGTAAAAAGAAAGTGAAGAACCATGTAATATTTTTAATAGTAATATAAGTTAACGTAAACTTATCTTAAAAGTTAATATTAGGAATTTGATAACTAAAATTTCTTGATTTATCATGTTACTGACCATATCACAAAATTTCCCGATTCATAATTATAATAACACATCTTACAGGTGAATTTTTTTTTTTATATGAATTGGAATATCCCGAATGATCATTTAATGTAATTCTCCCTATAAAAGGACACGTGTTGCGTTTATGAGCAAAGTTTAACTACGACCTTTACTTTTCAAAGTTATTATCCCCTCAAAAATGGGATAACAGAGACCCACCAAATAGCCAAGTAGAAAAGGTTGACCAAACATCTTTTCAAAATCTTTAACATTGACAAATCTCCATAACCCACCAACCAAAGAAGCAAACAATGAGAAAAACATTTCTTCAATCTTTTTCATAAATGCAAATATGATTCCAACAACTGACCTCAGTTACGGTCTTGTTTATTTAATTATAAATAACATTCATTTTTCTTCTAGTATTAGAAAAATGAAAGATATAAAATATAGAATCTGAAAGTATTGTAAAATATATAAGATTGTTTTAAATTATTTGGTGTAACATCGTAATATATAGACACAATATGTAATTATGTTGTTAATGTTTTATAAAAATTTAATTCCTACATAATAATAATATTAATTATGTTAGACCAGGATAAGTAACATATGTATAATTCCTCTATAAGTTTATATTCTCTTTTTATTAAATTTCAGGTACAATATAATTATCTTTTAAAATAATAATAAAAAAATCAAATTATCATATATTTGGGAAAGAACATCACATTTAGATGGTATAAGAGCAACATTTCATATGTGAGACTTGTGAAATGTATTTATCATAAGATTTTTTATACAAGTACTAACTTATACAATTATAGATGAAAAATAATAGAAGGAACAATGAATTGATTGAAGTAGTGCAAGTTACCAAAGACATGACTACTATTCTATTAAGGAATCAAAGACATTAAGGAACCACTAAGTCATAAGGTTCAGCTGAATTTAGGAGAAATGATTCTCCAGAATTTTTCAGAGGTTACAAAATAAAAAAGCTGAATTATAGATTAAGAAATTAGAGAAAATATTTCGAATTATAAGTTGTGCTTACAACCAAAAGGTGAATTATATTGTGTTTATGTTGATAGGAGAAGCTAAATATTGGTTGAATAATATTAGAAGATTACTTGAATAAGGGAGAATAATCATTGCCTAGAAAGTATTAGAACATTTTTTTTAGAAAAATATTTTCCAAGTGATGTGAGGTGAGTGAAAGAAATAGAGTCTATGCAGTTAAAATAAGGAAGTATGACAATATGAGAATATGCTTTCAAGTTTGAAGAATTAGGAAAATATTTTACTTTCTTTTATCACCTCGGGAGAAGATGAAGTTTGAAAATGGACTTAGTCTAGAAATGATGAAAGCAGTTGGAATACTAGAAATTTCTTATTTCCTTATGCTTATTCACAACTGCAAATTTTTGAAAGAATTTGAAATTAGTCAAAACAACAAATCAAGATATTTTGGACCCCAAACAAATTAAAAGAGACACAATGAGGGAAAATCTTATAATCAACCCTAATTGAAATCTTAACCCAACCAATTTTCTTCATAAAATTCTATATTTTCTTCACACAAATATGTAATTTTTATGTATAAGTAGAGCATCCATGTGAGAGATATAATTTTGGAACTTAGTTGACTACTTGAGTTAAAAGTTTAAGTTAGGAAAGGAAAGCTAGTTATTTGATTGTTTATTCTGTCATTTGGCATATGCATTTGTGATGAAGGAGTAGTGATATGGCCTATTTTTAAGATGTTAACATGCATGGACATTTGTATGATAATATGATTTGTCTATATTTTGTGAAGTGTAATTTTTTTAGGGGTTTAATGTGGTCCACCATGCTTTGTATTATTTTATTTTATTTTTCTTAATAAATTTTCATGTGATGACAAATGATTGATGAATTTTGGAATGGTTGCATAGTCGACATATCAAAGTTCATAGTGATGTCTAACATGATCTTATTTGGATAATATGATTTGTCTAAGTATGAGTTGAATTGATCGATCTATCAATAAGTCAAATTAATATCTTTGATGAGGTTGTTCTACTCACTAGATCGATTAATAATTGTTAGGCAAACCTTATGAAAAAGGTTTCTAATAATTTAGGTCGCCAAATAAAAATGTTCTAAAAAAATTGCAAAAAAAAAATTGAGGTTGATTTGTATATAGGTGAGTGAGTTGTAGTGAAGTCATATAATTTCAACATCGCATTTGGTAAGGAGTTATATAATTTGAACATTGCAATCAAAATGCTTATGCATTTCTCTTTTATTTTTACACGTATAAAAGATAAAAGAAAAACAAATCCTGTCTCAACACTATTGTAAACATAAATTCTTAAACTAATTGTATCAACGATTTATTGACATTCATTTTGTGTCTCTCATATATAGAATTGCAAACATAACGACATACATATGAAACATGGGATCACGAGTTCATATCATTGTATTATGAACCAAATCAAGTGTGAGATTGAGTTGTCCTAACCAAGTACCACAAACCTCCTAAATTGAACCCTCGTGAATCTCATGCTGCTGAAAACGGAATTACTTTGTCACTTATCATTCTTGTTTCCTCTTCATCTCTCTCTTATACATAAAATAATTATTCTAAATCTTTAACCCTAATTAATTTTCATTTCAATATAATTAATACAAACTTAATTAATATATAATATATTTATTTTGGAGGTTAAAATAATATTGCCTTAGAATTAGGAGTTTGTTATATGAGAAACATGACTTTGGGCATGTTCCATCCTCACTAGTCAGCATTATCCGAATCCTACCTCATTTTCTTGAGCTAAATCCAAAAAAAAAAAATCAATGAGAATATGAAAATTTCTAATGTATCAACAAAAATGATTAGTGTATAGAGTAGTGAATCCAAAGAGGCAGGGAACAAAAACCACTTTCAAAAGCCGCAAGTCCAGGGGCAGCCACATAGCCATATTGCTTTCACATATTTCTTAGGACATTTTAGTTCTTCACTATCAACCAACAAAATCAAATAAATAAATAAATAAAAAGAAAGATGTGGACGAAGCTCTTACAAAAATTCCTTTCATGCAACTATCGTTTTTTTCTACATATACCTATCCTTTCTTTCCGCTATTCTTTTCCTTTTCACCCAATTTTCCATACCCAAAAAACCAATGTATATGTATTGGTATTTCAAACAATCAATCTTAATTAATTCTATTTATTTTTTAATGAGATTCAACAATGATGAGACTCAGTCAAACTTACCTAAAAGAATGTGTTTTGACCCGAACTAAGTTTGTCTGATATCATCGTTAGGAACAAACACCTTCGTTTTGGAGGTATTGTCCGCTGTGGTACGTGAAGTTCTGTCACGGTTTTGTTCTTAAAAGACTGTGATTGTTCCTAATAATGCTGGCGGACGAACTTGGGACTTGTTCTAGTACACCCATGACGGATGGACTTGGGTCGAATTGAAACAAAATGATATTATTTTTAATGCAAAACTTCAAGACAATGAAACTTAAACTCACATTATATTTCCAACAATCTATTTATCAAGGATGAGTTTTTTACGCAGTGATACATTTCTCTCAGTTTTTCGATACAAAAAATTCTCACATCTAAAATTCTTCGCCCATACTTGTTTGAACTGGTTACTAACATAAAACATGACCACTAAAGATGTTTTAAACTTCCCTAATTAGGCTCATGAAATGAACAATGTGAACACAATGTTGTCTCTTATCTAATAATTTAATCATAGTTTAATGTCTCGTGATTGCACCAACATTCGTATAATAAGAAGCAAAGAATTCTAAACACAATCCCGTTAATAGGAAACAATACAAATTAAGGAAACTACCTCTGAAAATGTTTCCTATGCCTTATTGGCCAGCACCCTCGATTAATGATTTTTTTTTTTCGCATGTATTCTATCAAAGGTTGATTTCAAGAAGATCATCACAAATTCCAAAATTTTTCTTGAGCTGATGTTTTGCACAAAATTTTATCATTAATTTCAGTTTTATTATTCATGTTATAATTTATAGTGAATAAGGTTAAATTATATTAGAATATGGATCTCTCTATGCGCACTAGTGAATGAGAGATTATAGAACTACGACCTTGTAAGTTGTATTTGCATGTGGCATTCAAATCTCCTTAAAAAGAATACTCAAATTATTATATTAGATTTTATGTCTTTTAGCAAGTAGTTTAAATAAAATAGCGTTGTTTGGTACGAAAGCTTTTGCTTAAAAGTTGTAGCAAACGTCTCACAATAAAAAAAAATGAAGAGAAGAAGCTAAAATTTTGTACTCATAAATTATCATAAATTACTCGTTGACTTTCATTAAATCCATTAAAAAACTGTTCTAGTTATTCTCAAAGTAACTTTTTTTTATCTGAACGCTGGATACACTAAACATAAAAGCAATGTAAAGTTGTAATGAAAAAAAAAACTATAAGTAAAATAAAATGAAAATGATGATATAAGAACAGATATAAAATGATGAAAGGGTAGTGGAATTTGGTAGTGTCTAGGAGAAACTGCCCAATGAAATGCATGGTGGAGATATGGTGATGGCAATCACACATAGCAAGCTTATATGGTTCGGTTAGTAAGGAACATCTAACGAGAACTTTGGCCTCAAATCTTTCTCCTTCCACATTTCCATTATTTTTACACCTCACTAACGTTAATAAATCAAACTAAACATTTTTTTCTAAAACATATTTTACCCCTCATTTAATTTATAATATCATCGAGTTGCCAGTAAATATCTCAAAATCAAATTAACAAATGAAAACAAATGTGTATTTAATTGTAAAATTCAAGTTGTGTTAATTATTTTTTTATTATCGACAAAGAGTTAAATTTAATTAATAATAGAGCATTTGAGATGTGCTCTAACCTATTTACAAAAAGATGAAAAAAAGATGGATGAAGTGCACCTCCAAAATCTGTCAAAATAACGATAGAATTTCTACGTACAAAAGTTAAGGCTTCCCTAGACATTGGTCATAAAATATATATATATATATATATATATATATATAAATTGTATCCTAAAAGAACACCAAAGTAGAAAAAACATACACCATTGTGTGGTGTGTGCTGACTTTTTCATTAGAATAATTAAAATAAAAGAATAACATTTTTATTCATGAAATAATTGAAAATAGGTACTTTTATAAATGATAAAGTAAATTATGGAAATAGTATAGAATTTTAATCATATTTTTTTATAAAGAATATAGGTACAAATTATAACATGTTAAATTCAAGGTAAATTTTTTATCATCGGGAAACCAACAAAATTTGAATCAAAATAGTATGAAACTTCAAATTGATCATAACATTTTTTTTTCTTAAATACATTCATTTTAGAATCTGACTCTATACGATCAATTTAGAATCTAAATTGACTCTATACAATCATTTTATAATTATACATTCATTTTAAAATCTAAATTTGACTTTATACGATCAATATTATTGCAAACTTGCTCTTGATAATTCTCCTTCACTTGAATGTATATTGTAGCACTTGTTTTTATCATGATCAACTTGTCATCCTTTTTATGAATGTTGAAACGATATATAGTTGTTGGAGAATTTGAATTTGATTAGCTTGATCAACATCTCTTAATTATTCTCTATAAGCAATGACTTCATAATTTTTTCGATTTGATTCTTCAAGTCATTGAATTGTTTTCACCGAGACTCTTAATTCTTTTCATTTCTTGAATCAGACAGTTTGATTTTGTATCTTTTGATTTTGTTATTCTCTACAACATTCAAAATTTACCTATTAAAGGAAACATGTGTATCATATCTCATTAGTATTATAATAACCGTTAATCTCAATCAAGATTAATTTACTTGTTATTCACATAAATAAAATGGTTTCATATATGCATATATAAAGTGACCATTTGATTTAAAAATATTTTTTCTTCAAAATATAATTATCAAAAGATAATTTTATGCGTTGTGACTTCATAAAAATATTTTGACTATCAAAAATCAGGTTAACCATTTCAAATAATTTAATTTTTCTCTCAAATAATATTAAAACTAAGTTAATATTAAAAGAACAATGTAAAGATAGAAACAACTTATACATAATATGAACAAATACTTGAAAGTGTTTGATGAATGTACTTGTTTGGTGGATGCACTCGTCTAATAAATTAGATTGTAGCTTCCAGTCTAGTGTCGCCTGGTCAATTAAATTATAGCTTTTAATTAAATCGTCTGGCAGTTAAATTATAACTTCCATTCGCCTTATGAGTGTCACTGTGCTTCAACTTGTGTAAACACATGTTACGTTGCGGGTTGCACAACATGTGGCGGAGGCCAGGTAGACTAAGAGTGAGATTCTTAGTAGGATAATTGTTGAGGGAGAGATTGTTACAGGTAGTATCAATTGTCATGTGACAGAGATCAAGTGAGTCGTGTCACAGTCGAATCGTTATACTTGGACTGTTATATTCTTAAGTAAAAAGAGTTGCGCCTTGACTATTCACTATAGTTTTTGGCCTAATAATAAACACTCGATCCTAACGATTGGTAATATTTTTCGATACTTTTATCCTAGTATTTTTTTTCTAGTTATTTATGACAAATTTTGGCAGAGTAAAACCAAATTAAAGGAATAATAATTATAATAAAGTTTTATACTTTAAAATAATCTTACAAATGTATTTTGTGAAAATATTCTTAACAAGTGAAAATAAATCATTTCAATTTTCTTATTCGTAACTTTTAAAATTAAAATGTTTTATGAATTTTTTTTTTAACAAGTGGTTTTGAAAATTGAAAATGGAAACAATGTGTTTTTATAAGTTTTAGCAGGTAACGTTTTATAATGAAAAAACGATAGTGTTTTTTAGGTTAAGTTTTAGAGTTCAATAAATCAAATACTTTATTCTATTTTTTTTTAAGTATTATTTTTCAAAAACTTAAACCTTTGAATTTTTTAAATAATATAGAGTATATTTTCCACTCATGCTGCATGATATGAGTTGATCTAGATCAAACTTAAATTAACTAGTGAAAATTTTAAAAGGATAAGTTTTAAATTTCTCTTTAGATATCTTCACTTTCTCTTTATACAAACACCTCTTTTGGGTTGCATAAATATATGTCGAGAGGGAGAATGTTTTTGTGAATATGAGGTTTTTGTGGTGTTTTGTTTATTTTATTTGATTTCCTAGAATTTTTTTGAAAAATATTTTAGTATTCATCACTTATTCTCTACTTTGGGTTGGGATATTCCTTCGAGACACCTCCAGATAAGGAAAATATTGCATTTTATTAGATTTAGAACTGATATATTGAAGCTAGTTTACATTCGCAAAGAGACTTTGATTTGATGATAACTATAAAGTTGTGATTAATGCATGTGAACCATAATTGGATTGTTTAGTTTTAATTGATCATTTAGTGTTATTTGAAGTTGATGAAATGTTATGTGCATGCTAGTAATCTAAAATTTATGTTACATAAATGCTTTAGAACTTTATAAAAAGATTTGTTAAAATCCAAATACATTAATAATCTTAATATTGAAATTAAACATCCATATTTGAAGCAATTTGAGAATAGAAATCAATTTATATTATTATAAGTTGGGTTTTAATAAGAAATTATTTAAGATATATTTTTAATTGAAGGAGTTAAGTTTAGGTTTTTGTTGAATTTTTGCGTGTCTTTCATATATATAAGTTTAGGTTTATGTTAAATTTAAGATATATTTCTGTGTTGAATTGTTTAAATGATTAGTTGGTTGTTTAAACAATATTAAAGCAATCAACATTAAATTCAAAGTAAGAGACTCCTTGTTCAAATACTTACAAGCCATAATATTTCATTAAGAAGATAAAATCAATTATATTTTTTGAGAGTGTAACACTCAAGTGTCAGAATAAATTGCTTGAGTAATGATAACCATTGTTGCTTAAGTAATGATTTACTCTTAAGAGGAATAAGATATTCATTTTTCATCGATGCTTTGAGTCAAATAAATTAAGGTATCATGTGGTCAAAATGTGATTAAAGTTCTTAGATAACATTTTGATAAGTGTATGAGTTATTGAATAGTTAAAATTATATTTTTAAATTTTTATTATTTAAAAATGATTAGAAATGAGTTGTTGAAATTTAAAAATGTCAAGTTGAAAATATTAAGAGAAAAGAAATCTACTACTATTAATTATAATTATTAAGAAAAATAATTTCTCTTTGTTATAGTTATATAACTATATTTTTAGTATAAAAATCTACTACGTTTTATTATTTATTTATAAAAATTACCTAAAGTAAATAATAAATTTTCTCAGATATTATGCAATTTTAATATTATAAAACTTAACAAAAACCTTTATTCAATAAATATTTTTTAATAATTGTTACAATATCAAAATATTTTATTATATTTTTTATTTGTTACTATCTACATAGTTATAATAAAGGGATATACGCTCTTTTCTTAACCATTTTTTTTTATATTTTTTAATCAAACAATTGTATTTTTTAATCAAATAAAAGTACTTTTCTTATTTAATGAAATAAGCAAGTACATGATCTCTTTATTCAAATCTAACTAAATAACTTCTCCACCGAAAAATAAGCACTGCATTTATTTTTTAAATAATTATGATATAGTTTAATGTATTATATCTATAGAGAAATGTGACCAGCGTGTTCCCACTTATAATTATAAACACATTTGAAAAAATTGAGAATAACTTATTTTTTACAATTAAACATTACAATTTTATCTTTCATATAAATAACTTTATTATCCGTGAAAAAATAATGAATTCATCAATCATAATGATATGTATAGGAAAATGAACTCAGCTCTTATAAAATAATTTTATCCCTATATCATTTGATTTTAATAATAATAATAATAATAATAATAATATTAATATATAGAGATAAGGAAAGTTATTTCCAACAAAAGATCATTTATTAATTTAAAATATTTATTAATTATTCTTCAGAATCATTAAATTTAAACGGATTACTTACAGACTTTGACTTTAAAAACAATTATTTTTAATCCTTTCATATATTATAAGGTCATTTCTATTACAACAGTTATTATATAATATTATAATTTTTTTGAGTTATACTCTGTTACAGATTTTTTTTTTCTATATTTTTATTACAGGATTATTATAATACTATAAATTCATTTCTCTTACAACAGTTTA
>Ga0099823_1001502_pt1 | contig 19460 bp, 28 predicted proteins | sample CowpearedBW_FD_76831 | JGI IMG/M metagenome (GOLD analysis project Ga0099823, IMG submission 76831) | Root nodule microbial communities of legume samples collected from California, USA - Cow pea red BW | ecosystem: Host-associated > Plants > Roots > Nodule | place: USA: California | collected...
GAAATGAGTATTAGATTTGTAACCTTCTACATATTTATAGATATATAAAGACAAAAAATATATATAAAGGTTCTCATATTAAATTAAAACAACAATAAATAGGAAGTGAATAAATTATTAATTTTATTATATAATTAATGAAAATTTTAAAAGCAGATATAGAGTTTCAGCTTTTTCTTTGGTCAGATAATGCATCAAAAGGGAAAAGTAATACAAAAAAATTATGTTGAATAGAAAGCATGTAATAGATTATTTAAAAATAAATACATAATGTGTTGGTGTGATGTCTTTCTCAGTTAACCATTCATTGTAACACTATTGTGGAAACAAAGTTGATTTGCAATAATGGAAAAAAAGATGTTATTTCAATAATGGAAAAAAAACAGGACAAATCCTAATTTTGTAGAGAACAACATATGAAGTACATATCTTATGGTACTTCTCGTCTTCAAAGTACATTAGTATTATTCATAGATAAGTAAGAGATGGACTTCGAAGAACAAAGACTATTTGTGTAAAAGACAACACATGAAGTGCATACCTTTGTTTAAGGATGGTTGGTAAGAATCTGATCTTGCTGCTGAAAAGTTCTTTGGTTTAAAACTTTAGATAGTTGTACAAAAAGTAAAAAAGGTCTTGTGCATAATAAAAATTAAGTATGCAAAACAAATAAGATTTCAATACTGATCAAAAATTTCCTAGAGAAGCCAAGTAAATATCTTTGATGGTTTAATTTATTAATACATACATTAATAAATTAATATTGCTATAAAAGAATTTGAATGATATGACGTTTTCGTATGCATTAATTAACTGCAAAATTTCTTAGAAGATGTAAAAAAGTTGTCGAGCAGTGCAAACAATGATAACATTGGTACAAGAAAAGCTTTTTCATAACTTCAAAACAAATTTATTCAACAATTTAAAAAACAGATTTTAAAACATATTAATATTTTTTAAAATGAGAATCAGATTTATGAGAGTTGGGTATGGCATTAAGTAACTGCAAAACATGTTGGAAGATGAAAAACTTGTCCATAACAACATCAAAAATAAAAAAACTTTTGGAAAGTCATTTTATTCAACAATTAAAGAATATTATTTTAAACCTTATAAATTAAAAAAAAAATATTAAAAACTAAATGATATGACATTTTTGTGTGTGATATTAATTAACTGACAAAGATATTCGAATATGGAAAAAGATATGGAGCAGTTTAATTATTACTTACAATTGAATTAATAATGAGTACTTTATATTGAGAGGTGTATACTAAAGTTGAAAATCAAAAGACTTGAACACACACACACACACACACATATATATATATAATCATCAAAAATGTTCAAAAACTAAAAACTATTGTTCATGGATGCTTTCACTCGTAATGATAATATTCATTGATATTACATAGAACATTCACATCCCTGTTTGTGTTTTCACCGTCAACTTTGAAAATAATTCAATCTTTTGCCTCTAGTCCATGAACATCATAAAACCTTTTTCCATCCACTGGCTATCTTAACAGACATAGCTCTTATCAACAACATGCATGGAACTTGGGCTTTTGGTTCATGTAGCACAATATTTGACAATTGAATATTTGACAACTGACTATTGTGAAAATATTTAGATAAGTCTGAATTCAAATCCTATAGAAAAACATAAAAGTAATAGTAAATACATTTAAAGTTTTAATAAACAGTTGTGAAGGAGAAAACAAAAAAAAATCTTGTCAAAGGAAAGAAAGTAAGAGAGCTCACCAAGTGGGTTGCTTTGTAATTGAATTTAGAATGCCTGAAATCAAAATGAATTAACTTGTCAAAGGAGCATTTGTTCGAGTATGACTTAGAAATTTATGAACAGTTGACTCTGAACATTGTTCGTAAAAGTAAATTTCAAAAGAAAATTTTCCAAAATGTCTTAAGTAACAAAGTTTAGGTGGTTGAAACTGATAAAAATTTGATAAATCACACCAGCCTTTAGTAATCCTGGGATTATGAATATCCATGTTGATTGTAACATTGTGAAGATTTCCGTTCTTATCACCAATAGTCTAACATGGACATAGTTCAGTTCCTAACCTTATCACAAACAATCGGGTTGACGAATCCAAAATCCTAGTCAAAGCAGGAAGTTCATAAAAAAAGAAACATCATGACAAGAAACACAATGAACAATAATGGTAAATGATTTATTGTGTAAACTAATTGAAATATATCTTACAAACCTAATCTTCGATAAAAATAGTAAATAATCCTCCCTTAAACTTTGTAGTAAGTATGGATTGTGAACCAAGTATGGATTGTGTAGTATTCATTTGTTTCTTTGGTAAGATAAACAATTTTTTGTACGAAAAAAGTAACGATCTCTCAATGAATGGTATTTAAAAGTTGAAAACCATTGAAAAAGAAATCATGATTAATTGAGAGATCAAAATAAAGGATATAACTTTTTAGGCAGAGATTGAATGCATAACTTTGTACAAATGATAGTTGCGAAAATGATGTACGAATGTAATGCAGAAAAACTCTGACTGACTTTAGTCATGCAATATTGAAAGCAATGTTCAAACAAATGATGATCAAACAAAGAAGAAAAGTTCTTGGATGAGAGACGTAAATGAAGTGTGTAGATGTGAAGAGATTAGTTGTTCGTTTTGGTCATAAATTTGTTTCTAAAAAATGTGTTTCTTTAGTATTCATTATGTCTTAAAATGTTGAAAATCGAATAAGTTGAATCATAAAAATGTGTTGGAGATGGAACAATAAATGGAGTAGTGAAAATATCTAGAGTAGTGCAATGATGATTATCTGGAGCAGTGCAAATAATAATGAAAGAAATTTATACAAACGTTTAAACAAATTCATATTCATTATTTGGCTTAAATAGTCATTTGGTCCTAGTTTTTGTCAAGTTTTTTTAGTTTGGTCCTACTTTTGAAAATATTTTCAATTTGGTCCTACCTTTCGTTAATTTCATTCAATTAGATCATTTTCCTTAACTCTGTCTAAATAGTTAATAAAATAGTGGCCAGTGGGTTTGTTTCTGTGACGTGGAGCACTGTTCAATGACGTGGTCGTTATTTTACTATGCTAGCCTTTTAATTTTAATTAGAGAGTTTTAGGGTTAATAATTTGTCAAATTGGGTTTAGGGATTCATTAGGATTTGGGGATTTCTTTGACTTGGGAATTTCAGAGGCTATGCATGACCTACCATCAAAGATTTATTTTCGTTCTGTGAAGATTTTGTCACGGAGGGTTTGCATCTTCATCGTGAAGGTAGGGTTTGTTTAATTGTGGTTTAGGGTTTGTTTAATTTTTGTTGATTATTGTTTGTGATTAGTGTTAATGATTAGGATTTTTTGTTGATTTTGTTTATTCATTCGGTGAATTATTTTAATTTGTAGTTGTTGTCTCTGTTGCATTGTTTGGTAAATTCTATGACCCACCATTTTAAATTGTTTGTGTTGTCGCTTTTTGTAATGGGTTTCATCGTTGTTTGTCGGTTTGTCAATTTTAGATTGAATCTTTGTTCCCCATTTAAAGATTGCTTATAATTTGCAGGCTTTTTCTGTTTATTGGTCTTTCCAATGTCTGATGAAAGATTTGAGGTTATGGTCCACCACCGTGGTTACTTTGCCAGCGATGAGTGGTGTATGTATGTTGGTGGGGAAACTACTCATTGGTCATGCGATCTTGACCGACTGGAGTTATTTCGAAATATTAAGGTCTCTTAGGGAAATGGGATATCATAGTATAAAAGGGGTTGTGTTATTGTGTTGAGGATGTGGGTGAAGGTATTGGAAATTCTGAAATAGAAGTAGTAGTTAAGGATGTGGGTGAATGATTTAAAAATTTAGAAGCAGAAGTAGGAGTTAAGGATGTGAGTGAAGGATTTAAAAATTTGGAAGCAGAAGTAGGAGTTGAGGATGTGGGTGCAGGTATTGGAAATTTAGAAGCTGAAGATGGAGTTGAGGATGTAGGTGTAGGTGTTGGAAATCCACAAGTTGAGACTAGGCTGGATGATATGGCTGAAGGTGATGATGAAAGGGAGACAAATATTAATATTGAGGTTGAAAGTTGGATTGATTTTGATGAAGATTCTTTAAGAGATAGTGATGGGTACGACTGAGGTTGTGGTAATGGAGGGACTGAAGGCGTAATTGATGTAGAAATAAATGTTGATTATGGTAAAGAAAAATCTATTGAAGGTTTGGTGTCAGTTGAAGTTGGTTCAAGTGAACACATCCATGATACTGAAGACAGTGATGGTAATAACGAAAGGGTTCGTGATGGTAGTGACCAAGCTAAAACTAGAGATAAAGGACTGTCTGATAATGGTTGGGAGTCAGAAGAGTTGTTTAGTTTTGAGGATAGTGATAATGAGACAAAGCACAATGGGATTAGAAGTTGTGGTTGTTTTTGGACATTTAAGAAACCCAAATCTATGGCTGATTACAAGTGGGAAGTGGGGACAACTATCGTGGATAAGGCACAGTTTGTTGATGGTGTTAGAACATATGTTGTTCACGCTGGAATGAACTTGAAATATGATAAAAATGACAAACAAGGCAAGTGTGATTGGTCCCTTTATTGTGGATTTTTGGTTTCATGTCAAACGTGACAGCTGACAAAAGTTCAAGACCGTCACAGATGCAATAGAGAATTTAGTATCAATTTGATGAATTCGAAATGGTTGAGTCAAACCTTAGACAACACATTAATAGAAATTCCCAATTTGAAACTGGTGGATATACGTAATAAAGCTGCAAGGAAATGGAATACAAAGGTCACATTTTCTATGGCTCAAGGGGAAAGCAACTGCCGATAAAGGTGGTTGAAGGATCTTTTAAAGATCAATACAAAAGAATTTATGATTATGCTCATGAGTTGATTAGATCAAACCCCGGGTCCACAATGAAAGTTAAAGTAGAAGATGTTAATGATGAGAAGATTTTCATGCGCATTTACACTTGTTTGAAGGCATGCAAGGACAATTTTGTAAGCTGTCGACCCATCATAGGGCTTGATGGATTTTTTTGAAAGGCCGATATCGGGTGAGCTATTAACTACAGTAGGTCGTGATGCAAATGAACAGATGCTTCCTATAGGCTATGTAATAGTTGAAGTTGAGAACAAAGACACATGGAGTTGGTTCTTAGAGTTATTGGTAGAAGACCTTGGAGGTGCTGATATATGTAGGTTTTGCACATTTATGTCTGACCAACAAAAGGTAATTTCAGTTCATTCTTTTATGTGAATTGTACTTATAATTCTTTAATATTAAGACTAACACACTTGTACATACACATGGATTGCTTCCTGCCACACAAGAGTTATTGCCTGGCGTTGAGCAAAGATTTTGTATGTGCCTTGTATACAATAATTTCATAAAGAAGTTTGGAAGCAAGCAACTGAAAACCTTGATGTGGAAGGCTGCAACCGGCACACACCCTAAAGCACGGGAAAGACAAATGCATAATATTAAAGAAGTGAATGAGGAGGCCTTTAAATACCTAATAGCAATTCCACCAAGGTTAGTCATCGATATACACTGTTACATAAAATCACATTTTCTATTAACAACTAAAAAATTTGTGTCTCCAGATATTGGTCTAGGTCTAGGTTACCATGCAAGCCAAGTGTGACACGTTGGTCAACAACATGAGTGAAGCCTTCAATAGTGTTATTGTTGATGCAAGGACCAAGCCAATCATCACAATGTTGGAAGAGATCTGATTATATATTATGAAGATGTGGTCCAAAAACATATCTAAGGTGAAGAAGTACGAGGGTGAAATCTTCCCTAAGATATGAACCAAATTGTCAAAAGAATAAAAAAAAACTAAGTATTGGATACCAAGGTACACTCATGTGGTCCAATTATTACTTAAGTTTTTTCAATTTGGTCCTAGTTTAGGTTTTTAACTTGTCAATTTGGTCCTATTTCTGGTGCTGTTGGTCATGTGAAAAATTGTTTGAAGTTAGGCATGTGTCACTAGTTGGAGACAAGTACATTGTTAACATAGAAAGCCAGTAATGCAGTGGTAGGAAATGGCTTATTAGTGGGATCCCATGCTGCCATGCAATTCCTGCCATGAACTTCCTCAACTTAAAGGCAGAAGATTACATTCCCCATTGGTTCAAACATACAACATATGAACAGATATAAAACTCCATAGTTCTGCCTGTCAATGGTCACCTTTTATGGGAAACAACTGCCTTCCTTGATATCTTACCACCACGTAAAAGAAGGTTGCTAGGGAGACCAAAGAAGAAGAGAAGGCTGAAAGCTTGGGAATTGAAGAAAGATAACACCCAAATGAGGCCAAGTGCCCATAGAAAAAGATGTTCAGTTTGTCGCGCACTTGGGCACAAGAGAAATAATTGTCCAGCACTTCATAAGCAAGGTTGTGAAGAACGCCCCATTGAAGCTGCAGCACCACAACCAACTCAACAAACACCAAGTGAACCAGCACCAAGTCAACCACCACCAAGTACTACAGTACAACAACTCAATCAACCATGTTATGGCATCAGAAAGATGAGGTCGAAAATGCAAATACGAAGGCCACCATGTCCATGTTGGGAAATCAGACTTCTGAATGTATTTGGGGGGAAATATTTTGTTTTGTAGTTATTTATTTTTGGGGAAATCAATGTGCTAATTGGGAAATCATGTTGTATTATGTATTTTAATTTCTGGATTATGAAAACTGTGATATTTTAATAGAAGGCTTAAAAGCCTTAATTTGTGTTCCTACAGAGAACAAATAAGATCAGTTAGGCACAAGTATCACCTTACCCATATCCGCTATCTCCTCGGTTGGCATCTTCCCCTTTGGCATATATCGGCTTGGACTCGAGAGGGGTTACCCTTAGAAGGGACTCTGAAGCTTAAGTCAGTCAAAGCTCTCAAAAGTCAAATCAGGTGATTAATGTAGTAATGAATGTGTCCTTTTAATTTGCAGGGTCCATGTATATTTATAGATTATTAATTATGTTTGCCCATCGCATGGGTTGGGCCCTGGTTTGGGTCATAGGTGGGCTTGGGCCTTGGCCTAGGCCCTTAGTCTTAACTGTTGGGGACTTACTAGATATTAGGGGGGGCTTGATTTTACTGAGTATTTTAAGGTGGTCAGCCTAAATCGAGTACTTCCTTTGGCGGTTTGTGCTGCTATCGCTCATACGCTGTCCTAGGCGGTTCATTCCTTTTGGTATCTTAGGTTGCCGGTTCAGGCCGGTTAGGTTTAGGTTAGCGTAGACTGTTTACTTGAATGATTTCGCATGTAGGTATGGTGATCGTTTATTGTTATTACTTGGTTAAAATGGTTCGGTGTGGTACACCAGTCCCCTAGCCTTTGCCGATGATATGTGTTGATATGCCAACGGAACCGGTTAGGTGTGGTACACCAGTCCCCCAGCCTTTAAGTGTGATGAACAGTGTTAAGGCTAAAGGCGAGAAAAGGATGGTAGCAGGTGAAGGGATGTCAGAGGTCTAATCAGAGGGGATTTTTGTGTCGTTGTTTCTGATACTCATGGCCTTTGGTGTGCCTGCGTCGATTGGTGTGGGTCGTGATTTTTTGGCGGGAAGAAGTTATATCGTTTGAGATTCATCATTATAAATGTGAATTTCGTGATGGGTTTATGTTTGTTGGTTCATTTGCTAGAATTTCATAATCAGAGACTTTGTGTGCGTTATCCCTGTCTGACTAGTTCCTAGATCTTGTCGTCATCTTTTCATAAAAAGGTATGTCTAGTAGTAGTGATAGTGTGTCATTATCTTCTTCCAGTAGAGAGAGTATGGAGTCTGGAAGGAGTGTAGGTAGACGAGTTGAGGAGGAGAGTAGTAGCCCAGCGACTGTGGTGGGCAGAATTCCAATGGAAACGGTGACTGAGGTGCGAGAAGACCCTCATGAAGAAATGGCGGAGAGCAATTGGCCGGCCAAGGCCGATTACAAATGGATAGCGTCTGACGTTCGTAATTAGTCGTAGATTGGATGCGTTCTCACAATCCTTCAAGCATTTCAAGGACGGTTACTTTAAGGTTGTGGTGAAGGAGGAGGGCAGGTCTTACTTCCTTAATGCAGATGGGAGCACAAAATTCTCGTTTAGTTGGATGGGAACCCCTTCTCGGTACAAGGATATGGGCACTGACGAGTTGTCGGCGATGGATAAGGAGGTGGTGGAGGTCTTGATGAAGTTTTCTGATAAGTTGCCCACTAAGGGCCTAGTTAGGGTTTATAATTCTGTTCGCCTAATTATTGATATTGAAGGTATCTATTTATGACTTAAACTGCGTTGATGTTTCTAAGTTGACTTAACCGGATGTTGGTGCATTTTTGTAGGGCATATGGCTCAGTCCGGGAAGAAGAACTTGGCGCTCTTTCAAGCGCTGCAGAAGGAGATGGCAGCGAAGGCAAAGACAGCTGGGAACACTGATGTTCAAAACTTACAAGAGTCACTGGTTGAGGTGCATGTGCACGGTGGTACTAAAAGGAAGGCTAAGTTGCCAGCTCGGCCCGGTAAGGGTAAAGACTTGAAAAAGGTCAGGGCTGTGTTACTTGGGCCGGGATCATCAAGCGGGGAAAAAGGACCAGAATCCGGTTTGATTGAACTACCAGAAACGTCTGTTAGGAAGGACATCGACATCAATCTTCCGGAGATAGTCATTAATTCCATCGACAGTATGGAGCCCGATCATCTAGTGAGGGCCATGGTGGAATTCGGAACTATGGCGTTGATACTAAGTTGTCAGGTTGGGTCTTTATACCGACAAGAAGTGAAGGAGGGAGGTAGGGAAAAGGTGGAGGAGTTGCAGGGAAAGGTTGATAAGTTTGCGGAAGAGAGGGAGAGTTGGGAGGAGGAGAGGAAAAGATTTGGAACCTGGAAGGTTCATTGCTTGGACTCGGAGGGTAAACTCAATAAAAGGATAACGGATCTGGAGGCGGATTATGACGAGCTAAAGGAGAAGTATGAGGGTGCTGAGGTGGAGCTTGACGACTTGATGGGCTGTATCATCCAAGAGCACATCAACGAGTTCCAGAAGGGATTGCGGCAGGCCGCCTTCTTTCACCAAGATGTTGATGCAGCCGATTTAAGATTTGATGTCAATAAGGATGTGGTTGATGGGCAGCTTATTGACGAGGCCGAGAGTAGTCCAGAGAAGGAGGCAGAGAAGGGAGCAGTTGAGGAAGAGAAGGAGACGGAGGTTGTCGTGGAAGGGGGCAATGACAAAGCAGAATAGGAATTTTACTTTTTATGATTCGAAATCGTTATTGATCCTATGTTTGTAATAATTGGTACATCATGCCTGTGGCACTCCGTACATTTCCTCACTTTTATTTTAATGTGATTAATGTTTTAACTATGCTATCTTGTTTGTCGGATGTCGGTAGTATTGTTGTTATGTTTGGCGAATTCAATTGTTTGTTAAGGGTGTTCAACCCAGGCGGCTTAGTTGTGGTAAGGGTGGGGAATTTAAACGATTTAACTAACATGTTAAGGGTGTTCGACCCAGGCCGCTTACTTGTGGTAAAGATGGGGAACTTAAACGAATTAACCAACAAGTTAAGGGTGTTCGACCCAGGCTGCTTACTTCTGGTAAGGGTGGGGAACTTAAACGAATTAACCAACAAGTTAAGGGTGTTCGACCTAGGCCGCTTACTTTTGGTAAGGGTGGAGAATTTAAACAATTTAACCAACAAGTTAAGGGTGTTCGACCCAGACCGCTTACTTTTGGTAAGGGTGGGGAACTTAAACGAATTAACCAACAAGTTAAGGGTGTTTGACCCAGGTCGCTTACTTGTGGTATGGGTGGGGAACTTAAACGAATATGAGAAGTGAAGTAAAGAATGGTTGTAAAGTTGGGAACCCTTCGTATTATTCATTGAATCTGGGGTGCCTCGTTAAAACCTCCCCGGCAAAAACCCTCCTTAAGGAAAAAAGACCAAGTCAGGAAAAAGAGTACACCTAGGGTTACAACTGTTTGGTGTGATACAATACATGTTTTTAACTAAAGTAGAACTTGAGATGGGACACATTCCATGTATTGGGTATTTCTTCCCCAGATAATTGTTCCAACCGATATGCTCCTCCTCCAGCGTCTTCACGTATTCGTTATGGGTCGTCCCAATTGGCGGAGAACTTGCCATCCTTCTTTCTTGCATTGCTGGCCATTCTCCAAACTAAGTCTCCTTTTATGAACGATCGTGGGCATAGGATGGCATTATATTTTCTAGCAACTCTTTGTTTGGCGGCTAAGTTGCGTATCTGAGATTTTTCTCTAAGCTCGGGTAGGAGGTCGAGGTGAGTGGCCATGTTTTGATTATGGTGGGTTGGGTCATATAGTTCTCGGCGCAAGGATGGTTCGCCAATTTCTACAAGTATCATGGCGTCTGCGCCGTATACTAGGCTGAATGGGGACTCGTTTGTTGCTGACTAAGGGGTGCACCTGTAAGCCCATAGCACTTCTATTAGTTCTTCAAGCCATCGGCCTTTGGCGTTGTCCAACCGCTTGTATAGTTCTACTAGGATAACCTTGTTTGCTGCCTCTGCCTGCCCATTGGTTTGTGGGTGTTCCACAGAGCTAGTTATGTGTTTGATGCATAGACCAGTGTAAAATTTGGCTAGTTCCTTATTTATAAACTGTTGGCCATTGTTGGTGATGATGGTATGTGGAACGCCATATCAACATATAATATCTTTCCAAACAAGTTGTTGGACTTGCTGGGTTGTGATAGTGGTTAGTGGTTTGGCCTCTATCCATTTGGTGAAGTAATCAACGACTACTATTAAGAATTTTACTTGGCCCTTGTCGGGGGAGAAGGGGCCAAGGATATCCATCCCCCATTTAGTGAAGGGCCATGGGGATAGTATGGAATGAAGGTTTTCTTGTTTCTGGTGGATGAGGTTGCCATGTTTTTGGCATGGTTTGCATTTTTTGACGAAGTCCTAGCAATCTGCTTCTATAGTCGGTCATAAGTAATTGGTGCGAAGGATTCTGGTAGCCATAGTGCGTGCGCCGGAATGGTAGCCGCAAATGTCGTTATGCAACTCCTTAATGATGTATTACGCTTGTTCTGTAGTTACACATTTGAGAAGCGGTTGGCCTTATCCGCGTTTGTAAAGATCATCGCCTATTATGGTATACCTGGCGGCCTTAGCCAACCAAGTTTTGTCAGTATCTGGTGGGGGGTTACCGATTTGGAGATATTGGATATAAAGAGTGGTCCAGTTGTGGGTTAGGTTGTCGGCTGGGGTGTGGGTTAGGTTATGGCAAGTATTTGTGATGGAAGGGGTGGATAGTGTCTGTTATAACAGGGATCGGTGACGACTTTTTAATATGGTGCTGGCTAATTTGGATAGGATGTCGGCTCTGATGTTGTCGGTCCTAGGAATGTGTTCGATGCGGACTTGGTCAAAAGTGGATTGAATGACTGCACGGACTAGATGGTAGTATTGTAAAAAGGTGGGGTCCTTGATCTGGAATTCGTCATTCAGGTGGCCCATAGTAAGCTTGGAGTCGGTTTTGCATGTAAAAGATTTGACGCCAACCTCGCGGGCTAGGGAAAGGCCGGTGAGGATGGCTTCGTATTCGGCTTGGTTGTTAGATATTTTGAAGGCAAAGTGGAGGGATTTCTCAATGAGGATGTCGTTGGGGCCTTCCAACACGATGCCACCGTCAGTACCTTTCGGATTTGAAGAACCATCTACATGAAGTGTCAACTGGTCCTCTGTAGGTGTCTGTTGGAAGTCATTAACAAAGTCTAGGAGGCATTGAGCTTTTATGGGGCCATGAGATTCATAACGGATGTTAAATTCGGATAACTCAACGGCCCAGGACGACATTCGTCCTGCCAAGTCTGGTTTTTGCAATATCTTCTGGATTGGGTAATCAATTTTGACGATGATGCTGTGGTTTTGGAAGTATGGGCGCAGGCGGCAGGCTGCGTGTACCAAGGATAGGGCCAACTTTTCCACCATTTGATATCTGGTTTCAGGATCTTGCAACGTTCTGCTAACAAAGTAAACAGGATGATGTGTGTCGCCTACATGCTGAACCAGCGCGGCGCTGACGATGTGATAGGTGGCTATGATGTAAACCAGTAGGGGTTGATGAGTATCCGGCTTTTCAGCTTTTGGAAAATTTGTTCACAGTCGTCAATCCACGTGAACCTGGCGGATTTTTTAAGGAGTTGTATTATGGGTTGGGTTTGTTCGGCTAGTTTGGGTAGGAAGCGGGAAATGGCTGTAAGGCGGCCTTTGAGGCGTTGGACTTCTTTGATGTTGGTAGGACTACGCATTTCGATAATCGCTTTGCACTTTTCAGGGTTGGCCTCTATGCCGCGCTGGGTTAGCATGAATCCGAGGAATTTACCGCGGTCGACGCCAAATACGCACTTCTCGGGGTTAAGGCGAAGGTTGTATTGGCGTAATGCGGAGAAGACTGCTGAGAGGTCCTGCGCGTGTTGGTGATGGCTTGGAGATTTGACAACCATGTCATCAACATATACTTCGACACATTATCCCATTAAATGACTGAATACTTTGTCCATCAACCGTTGGTAGGTTGCTCCGGCATTTTTGAGGCCAAAAGGCATGACTCTGTAAAAATAATTGGTGTCGTCTGTGATGAACGCGGTCTTGTTCATGTTGGATGCGACCATGGGGATTTGATTGTAACCGGAATATGCGTCAAGAAAACTGAGGACTTTGTTTTTCGTTGCGTCGTCAACAAGTCAGTCAATGTTGGGTAAGGGATAGGCATCTCGAGGACAGGCTTTGTTTAGATCTGTGTAATCGACACACATCCGCCACTTGCCGTTGGCTTTCTTCACCAGGACTACATTAGAAAGCCAAGTGTTGTAATGAGCTTCTTCAATGAATCTTGTGCTTAGTAACTTATCAGCCTCGTCCTTGGCCGCTAGGCGTCTCTCCTCGTCGAGTTTGCATTTTTTCTGGGAGATATAGCGGGCTTCTTTGTAGATGGATAACTTGTGTGACGCTACCAGGGGGTCTACTCCAGGTAACTTAGCAGCTGACCAAGCGAAATGGTCCGTGTTGTCGACTAGAACGGGTGTGATGATGGCACGCTCGTCAAAGTTGAATCCGGTGCCAAGGTTTATGGAGTGGCCATTCAGAAGTTCCATGGGGGTGGTTTCTTCGACAGGTTCGAGACGAACATCGCGACCCACTTTGGAGTATAGATCTTCACCCGATAGAGGGATCCCGGAGCCAGGTGGCCGCTCGATGTGATTGGTTTGCTGGATTGGAAGTTGTTGGCGTATGCTGGCCATGTAGCATTCGCGTGCCAGGTGTTGGTCGCAATGGACAGTGAGGATGTCGCCAGAAGGGGAGGGGAATTTCATGGCCAGTGAGGGGTGGCGATGACGGCGCCGAAGGTGTTGAGCGAGGGACGGCCAAGGAGGACATTATAAGATGTGGGTGCGTCAACGATAAGGAAGCGGATGGGAATGGTTTTGGTTTGGGCTCCGTCACGGAAGACGGTGTGAAGGTCAATGTAACCGTTTGTGGAAACTTGTTCTCCAGAAAAGGCATAGATTGGTTCATCATACGGGACCATGGCAGTATCTGGGAGTTGGAGTTTCTGATAAGTTTCCTAGTAGAGGATGTCAACGGAGCTGCCCTGGTCCACAAGGACTTTCTTAACTACGTAGTTTTTGATTTCAACAGTGATGACCACGGGGTCGTCTTGTTGGTGGTCGAGGTCGTGGAAGTCGTCGTCCGTAAAGGTGATGGGAGGCATGCGACGTTTGTGATGGGAATAGGTGATATGGTTGATGGATTGCATATGGCAGAGGTGTTTCTTTCTGGCAGAAGAGGTGGATCCTCCACTAGCGAAACCACCAAAGATGGTGTTGATAGTGCCGCGTAAGGGTTGGTCTGCAAGGGTAACATCGGTGCGAACCGATTGGGGATCCTGGTTGGCGGGTTGGATAGGGCATTTATCATGGCGAGAGTCATGGGGAGGGCGTCTATGGTCGGAGCGAGGAGGGTGACGGGCTCGAGAGGGGTGATCATCTCTGCGGATGAAGCGGCGAAAGTGACCAGCACGCACCAGTTCTTCAATTTTATCCTGGAGTGCTTTGTAGTCCTTTGTAGTGTGGCCATGGTTGCGGTGATAGCGGCAATATTTGGTCATATCAGCATTGGGGGGAGTGGTCGTCTTGCGTCGTGGCGGGATGAGGTCAGCTTGTAAGGCCTCATCAAGGAGGCGAGATTTGGGGACATTGAGGGTAGCATATCTAGTAAAGCGGGGTTGTTGGGGCTCTTGTGGTCTGGGATCAGGGCGGGGGTGGTGGGGTGGGGTTGGCGGCGGTGGCTGCATAGTCAGTGCAGAAGTTAGTGTGGAGGGTTTTCATCTCCTCCATGCGAACATAGTTGGTGGCCCGCAACTTTAACTCGTGCATAGAGGCAGGTGGATGAAGGTAGACGTTGTTGGCGAAGGGGCCGGGTTGGAGGGTGAGGGCCATACACTGGAGAATCATTTCCTAGTTGAGGTGTAGGGTGCGAAGGGTAGCCTTGCTGAAACGGTCGATGAATGCCCGAAGCGGCTCACCTTGTTCTTGCCTGATGCCGAAGAGGGAGATCGTGGTAGTTTGATGTGGGCGGCTTCCAGCAAAGTGAGTTGTGAACATATGGGAGAGGTTGTCGAAGCTGTCGATAGAGTAAGATGGTAGGGTTGTGAACCATTCGAGAGCGGGGCCTTTGAGGGTTGTGGGAAAGGCTTTGCAGAAGACGGCATCTTGGGAAGTGTACAGGACGATGTGGGTGATGTAGACCTTAAGGTGTTCGTCAGGGTCGGTTTCACTAGTGTAACGTTCTAGGGTGAAGGGTTCCCATGGGTGGGAAGGGGGGGTGTCGGCGATAAAGTCGGTGAAGGGGTGGCGACGTTTGGGTTGTTGGGGTAGGAGTGGGTGGGGGGATGGGATGGTGGACAAGGGTGGGAAAGGTGGAGGTGAAGTTGTGAGGGGGGATGTGGGTTACGGGGAGGTAGTGAGGGTTGTAGGGTGGTGGGATATGAGTAGTGTGTAGGGTGGTGGGTATATTGTAGGGGACCTGGGTGGTGTGGAGGGTGGTGGTGGGGGTAGGGGCGCGGTGTGCCCTTGTAGGGTGGAGGGGAAATGAGTGGGATGGGTTGAGGGGATGGGTGTTTGTTGGGTGGTGGTGAAGGTGTGAGGGGTGGGATTGTACTCACTTTCTTCTTCTGTGGGCTGGAAGGCCGAGGACCTCGCAGCTTCAGATGCCTCCTTGGCCTTTCCATTCTGAGTGGGATCGACCTCGATCATTCGCCTGAGGCGAGAGTTTTCCTGCTGCAGTGCCTCCATCTCATCAGCGTTGCGCTTCTTCAGATCATTTTGGCTTGACCGTTAAGGATGGCGGCCAAATCCGGGGTGATGTTAGTGGGTCCTGAAGGGCCAACGTCAGCTTGCTTGTTAGCTCCAGCTCTACTACGGGTTGAAACCATCTTCGGAGAAAAACGGGTAGTAAGGTGTTGTCTCGTGCCCCACGGTGGGCACCAATTATTCCTGCAGAGAACAAATAAGATCAGTTAGGCACAAGTATCACCTTACCCATATCCGCTATCTCCTCGGTTGGCTTCTTCCCCTTTGGCATATATCGGCTTGGACCCGGGAGGGGTTACCTGCAGAAGGGACTCAGAAGCTTAAGTCAGTCAAAGCTCTCAAAAGTCAAATCAGGTGATTAATGGAGTAATGAATGCGTCCCTTTAATTTGCGGGGTCCATGTATATTTGTAGATTATTAATTATGTTTGCCCATCGCATGGGCTGGGCCCTGGTTTGGGTCATAGGTGGGCTTGGCCCAGGCCCTTAGTCTTGACTGTTGGGGACTTACTAGATATTAGGGGGGCCTTGATTTTACTAAGTATTTTAAGGTGGTCGACCTAAACCGAGAACTTCCTTTGGCAGCTTGTGCTGCTATCGCTCATACGCTATCCTAGGCGGTTCATTCCTTTTGGTATCTTAGGTTGCCGGTTCAGGCCGGTTAGGTTTAGGTTAGCGTAGACTGTTTACTTGAATGATTTCGCGTGTAGGTATGGTGATCGTTTATTATTATTACTTGGTTAAAATGGTTCGGTGTGGTACAATTTGGAATGTAGCAACTTTGCAATTTTCAGAACTTAGTTTGTCTTATTCATTTGAAATTGTCACTTCTTGATTTCATTACAATTACGCAAAATAGAACTAACAACTTTACACAGTTGAGAACATGTAATTATACCAAAAGCAATATCATTCATTCATGAATAAAATTACAAGCACAGAATTATAATTATTCAACCTAGCCAAGGGGAATTAAAACCCCTCAAAACCATTACATTCATTACAACCAGAAAACCTATCACAGCTAATGACAATTGCTTTCGTTTCTTCCAAACCCTCAATGAATTTTCCATATAAGCCATATTCTTCCTTTGCCTAACGATAATGGCATCTCACTCATCAGCACCCTCTTCGTAGCACCATTTGAAAAAGTTACACCCCAACACATCTTCACCTTGTCTCTGCAAAACAAAAAAACAACAGGAAACATATTCAAATATCATAAACCACATTCTTAAAACGGAAAGTCAAACACTAGGAAACAAACCTTAAAGTTCACACAGCCCCAAAATTGTTTACCCAAGTTCTTTGTATACTACAAGAAAAATAGTAATTATCGACAGTCATAATCTGTCGGTAATACCACAAATATGTCGGTAATGATGTTTTACCAACGGATTTCTAAAGGTAAGAAATCCGTCCGTAAACACATCATCGGTAATGCTTTACCGACGAATTTCAAAAGTCCGCTGGTAATTTCTTTGGACTAGGTTTATTTGTTAGTTTAACATTCCACAATACCTGCATATCAAAATCTCCAATACAGACAATTTAGCATTCAAACATTCCAGCATTCCATTATATCAAATATGATATCATTATCAAACTCCATCACAATATAAAACATGGAAAATATGACACACTATTTATAAAACAGAAAATAATATGTAGCATAGGAATATGTTTGCCAAATGTTACATAAGCACGATCAATACCAAGTAAGCATAATTGTACACAAGTTTATTAAGTACATGCTGAAGAAAGTATTTCTTAAGGACATGAAGAGCTAATAATCTTCATAATCAGGAGAAGATTCTTCATTCAGATCCTCTTCATTATTTGGTTGCTGAGAATGGGGTTGATGGATTTCAGAGTTTTGTTGAGTAGGATTTGATTGTGGTGTCTGTGGCTGTTGAAGACGAGCCTGAGCATCAGGGGGAGATATTGTAGGACTAATGATTGAAAGGATCGAAACTCGAACCTCAATTGCTCATTTTCCTCCAAGCTGCGTGAAAGATGATGCCTAATATTATTGAGGTCCTCAGTATTAGGAGAGGAAGAAGGTGGTAGTTGGTTGCTTTCATTTGACCCCGTATATTTTAAAACCAATTGACCAACCCCATAAAGTCTTCCTTTCTTTTTTCCTCCTACTGTCTCAATCCAACACCTAGTCCTGATATTCTCAACCTGTGTAGGATCAGCAGAGGAGTGCTCTTATGTTCCATCAGCACATGAGGAAACCTCATATCTAACTTGAGAAAGCCTAGTCTGAAATTCTTCATGTAAGTAAAAAATGAACAATTATTATTATGTGGTGGAATACATATATAAGTTTAAGAGTAAATAATATTGAACAGTAAAAGAGACTTACATTTGTCCTCCTAGACCTCTTATCCACATACTCGCCAGTAACCTTCCGTATATGTGTCTGCTGAAAGACTTCATCAAGAAACACATGTCGTCCCAACTCACATGCCTGTAACAAAATATGTTGTAATGTTATATTTGATCTGATTTCAAACTCTAAAAAATGTAGTTCAAATGTGACAAATACAAACAGTTAAGGTGTATACCATACGAAGGGCATACTCGTTAGTGGCAATGGATCCACCTGTGTGTAGGGCCCCACCCGTTTCAGAAGCTCTATTCTTTTTTGCTGCAAAATATTTGCTCCAATAACTTGGAGAATTCCAATGTTCTAGCAGCCTTGTTCACACATCATTAGGAATCCATTTTGGCCTTTCTCTAGCCGTTCTGGCGTCTCTAAACAGCTCAGATAGACGATGAGAAGCTCTGCTGTTGAAATTTCTCTTAATTGCAATTTCATGCTCTAGTGCCCACTCAACTCTCCTCTATAACAACACAATTTAAACATATAATACATTATAAGTATATTAAGTATGGAGTAGTAATTAACAACTTAATTTACCTATATAATAAGTTAGAACACATTACCTTGAAGCGTTGCTAGAAAATATCCTTTTCTTTTTCAGGTATTGATCCCCATGATGGCCAAGGGTTAAGAAATTGTTGCTTGATTGTCTTTGTGATAGCCTGTGAAGCAACTCTAAATGGAACAAACCTATAATTCATGGAAAATTGTTAAAAGATTAAAGAAGTTTCATAATATAAACAATGACAATAACTGAATTGAAATATTACCCTCGACCGACAGGTTCAATCATCGAGCAGTCCTACAAAGGAGGGTCATGTTCTGCATATAAATTAGGATCAATCATAGGCTGAGGGGCAACCATATCACCTGCAATTGGGGATGGTGCAGACTGCTAACCAACAATAGAATATGGGCCACCAATCGAGGCTGGGGATGGTACAGTATGAGGTGAAGGGGATGCTCCAATGTCTACAGAAGGGGTATGTAACCTTGTGTATGAAGCTGAGGAAGATGAGGATGGTATATGTGAGGGTGGTACAAAAGGGGGCCTGGGAGCAGCCGCAAGGGTATACAACCCTGTGGGTGGAGGTTGAGAAGATGAGGACGGCATATGAATCGCTGGGATAGAAGTAGGGTTATGTAACCCTGTGGGTGGAGGTGGGGAAGATAAGGATGGCATATGTAAGCCCAGGGTAGGAGTGATGGGTCTGACTGGAATCCGAAGCACATAATTATTTCGTCTCTTTCTTTGTTTTGAAATACTTTTCCCCTTGTCAATGGGGGGTGGTCGAGGTGGATCTCCCGATGACATGGCGTATGTAGTTTATGATCTCAGTGTCAAACAAATTATGGTGGTGTATGATAACAAACAAATATACCAACAACTTAATAAGTATTCATTAAACATATTAAAAATGTTGAAGTACAACCACAAAAAGTTCTAATGAAATGACAAAAATAAACAAACATATTAAAAGTTCAAGTAAAAAACAAAAAAGACAAAATTAGTCATTAGCATCATTGTCATCCTCATCGTCCTCCTCCTCTTCCTCCACTTCTTCTTCTTCAGTTTCATCTTTTTCTTCATCTAGCTTTTCTTTCTCCTCCTCTTCTCCTTCTTCTCCCTCTTCTCCCTCTTCTCCTTCTTCTTCTTCTTCTTCTTCTTCTTCTTCTTTTTCTTCTTCTTCTTCTTC
>Ga0099823_1001505_pt1 | contig 19452 bp, 10 predicted proteins | sample CowpearedBW_FD_76831 | JGI IMG/M metagenome (GOLD analysis project Ga0099823, IMG submission 76831) | Root nodule microbial communities of legume samples collected from California, USA - Cow pea red BW | ecosystem: Host-associated > Plants > Roots > Nodule | place: USA: California | collected...
AGGCAAGTTTTGGCGGGAAAAGGAACAGCCTTCGGAATATGCTGCGATGGGCTACACAGTAACGTTTATGTTCAAGTATTCGAGTCGTATAAGTGAAGTGTGTAATGTTCCGTAAAATATTATTATAAATTATATTTTTCTTAATTCTTGTTATTAATTTTATATTACAAACTAAAAAAATTAATACTATATTACAAAGTAAAAAATTGTTGGGTTGTCATGTTTTATATTAAAATAATGACAGGATAAAGAATAAATTATGTTTAAATATAAACTACATATAATTTTCTCAAATGTATACCTTTATTTTTCGTAAATTTATAATTTTAACTAAGTAATTTTTTGTTCACGTAGTGTCTTTTCTTAATATTATTAAAAAAGTATAAGATTTTAAAATTATAATCATTATTAATATATTTTATTTAGAAGAAATTAAATAGTGACTAATTAGTTTTTAATATTTTAATTAATAATCATGTATTTTAAATTTACATGTCAAAATCATTACATACGTACTCTAAGATAACATCACGAGCACAAAATTGTATATAATGCATATTTATTTGTATGTGTGTGTAAATTACTCCTTACAACATTATTACATATTATATCTAGACCTTGAATGTATTATACATGATAATATTAGAATCTTATACAGTATGTATGGGTATATATTTAAGGATGAATATAGTTAGAGTACATTAATATTATGTTATTATTTAATGATAAAGTCACGCGTAGATATTATTTACTTTTAATAATCTTTTGCAAAATTACTGTTATATCATTCATAATTAGTTAATGATGTAATTTGTTTATCAATGACCATAGATAAAAAATAAGGATGGGTAAACAAATTAGATCTGACAAACCCAAGTAGTTTCAACAATTTTCATTTTCATGCTATAGTTTATCAAGAAAAGATAAAGTGGTCAAATAAAACTAAGATTTATTTTTTATACTTAATTATATAAAAATAATCATTTACGTTTTCAATACAAAGTTATAATACTATTTAAATATTAAATTCATTTTATAAAAGACTGGTTAAATATTAAATTTATCAAAAAAAGAGTGTAGGGAAAAGCTGGTGTCCTGTTAATAAAACGTCTATGGAGAGATTAAATCGTGATGTTGTGCCAGTTTTGCCTGTATAAGTCTATCCAATATGGGGAGCTCCAAAGGAATTGGATCAAGGCATCGCTCTACAGCGGCAACAATCACCTGTTCACAAATACAGTGAAATAAAATAACATAAATAAATAATGAAATTAAAAGAAAGTAGTTGACCCATTATTTTCTCCAACCTCATCAAGCAAGAAGTCCATTGCAGCCTCATCTTCAACTATTTCTTTCAATGGAGTCCTCAAGAACTGAATATCCAATTGAATTTGCTGGAATCCACTCCGGTTAAAAGTCTGGAGCCTAGCATATTCTTGTAAACTTTTAAGGCACAATTTAACAATGGTCATAACCACTGATTCCTGCAGTTTGCAAGCACAGATTGATAAGAAGTTGTTTGCAACTAATTATTTAAATTTTGCATCACTAACATGATGGTTGTTCAATACCTGTGTATATTCTACTTTTGTGAAAATTTCAACCTTTTGCTTAAACAGCTTCGCTAGGTGCGTTTCCAAAAGCTGTTGGCTCCTTCCCTTCTGAATATTGGAGCGACTCAACTTTTCCTTCTCCTCCCGGAAAGAGTTGCTTCTAGATGAAGCGGAGCTTCCATTACTATCAGCTCTTCGGTGCTTCGTCAAATCTTGAGGCAAAATCTGCTTCACTTCATTACCCGTAATTTTGAGCTGTAACATCAAGATAAATCAAAATATAAGTATTAAACAGTCAGAAAAATTAAAAAAAAAAAAATCACTTTTCGAGTACAATCCTCAAACAATTCAAAACAACTTAAAAGACGGAAAAAAAAAAACATTGATTTGAAAGTACCCACCTCTTGTAGAAATAAATCAACGCACATATGAACTTCTCTCGGTTCCTTGTGCTGTGCAAACAAACAAAGCAAAGCAACAACTTCATTTTCAAATTATTTCAAAGATAAAATTGGTATTTTTATTTTTGAAACAAAAAGAAGAACATACGTACCTTAACCCAATTGGGTGTGGCGAACCTCTTCTTCAGGAGAAGTGCTATTCTCTGAGTTCTCATTTTTATGTACTAAAAAGAATAAAATAAAGAATCTGTAACGGCTACTGAACTTGTACATTGCTATTTTAATAGAGGAGACTCTACTAAGAGAAGGAAGAGGGATAAGGGTATAAATATTAAATGTACATACTGCAATAAAAATTATGGAGTTTAAAATATACCAGCTGCAAGAACTTTTCACCAGTTGCCCTAAATTTTTGAGAGATCACTCCAGGAACAAAGGACAGTACATGATCATAACCTCCAACACTTCCATGACAAAAGGAAGCTGCTAAATCCTGAATATATTACAGGAAATTTAACCAAATAATTATTCAATTTCAAGGAATTAAATATCAAATATGAGGCAATCAAGTGAAACCTTGCCTCGGTGATTTTTGGTATGGCAGTTTGTCCAATAAAAGCAGACAGTTGGGCCAACACTAGAGCAAGGCGAGGAAAGGCTTTGTCAACTTGAGCTCCCTCGGTTTGAGTACCTGAAGAAATGTTTCTTCCTAAAAACGAAAGGAACTGAACCTCAAGTTCCCTAAAAAAATCTTGATATCCTTGTTGAACCCAATCAATTATTAACTCTCTTAGTTTATCTACAATCTCTAAGTTGTCATCTAGAATTTTGTGGATATCCTGAAATAATCGAGAGAAAGATTAAACATAAACTAAACAACACAAAACACAACTGATGTGAGTTTTTTAACAACGATATTATGTGTTTATACATGCATAAAGATGATCTTGTTTCTACGTGTCTAGGTACACCAATGTGTTTACCAGCAAAACGTTTCTGCCTCCGTCGAAAACTGCTTTGATGCTAGCATCTAAGGCAACTTCCAATGAGTACTCCTCTGCTCCACCCCGTTTCAGCACTTTTAAGAGGTGATCTACCAAACAGAAGCTAACTCAGATAATGGCTATTACACAAACTGTTTGTTAACTATTTTTGTGGCCAAATAAAATCAGCCAATATATATTAAACTTCAAACTTTATAAGACTAGAATCCCTGGCAACATAGCATTGTCCGTTCTGTGCTTATGATCGTTAACACAAACAGTCTAAGGATTTTATGTCTCCTTTCTCCCATAGTGTGACAATGTAAACATTTCAACTTTTACGCTTAAAATCAGATGTTTCGTATGAACTAACCTGAGATGTCTTGCGTTAGATGAGAAAATGCACTTCTAATATACAGCTTGACAGCATCCTTGGTAGCCTGGAAATGTTTTGGATGAAATTCCTTTTTTGAACTGGAACTTTCATTGGGATTGTATTGTGAAGAGAAAAAGAGAATGCTGACTTGAAAAGCAAAATTTATTGATTAAAATCAAAGTGGAGCTAAAACATTGATAGATGACCTCAAGGGAATGATTAGAGAGAGAGATATCCTCTAAGACTTCAACCAATCGGAGCACGTCATTCCAGATAACTCCTGTTCCCAAGTGAAATTACACATTTGAAGACAACAAAATCAGATCCAAAAACTTTGTTTATATTAATGTTAGCTTTGGAAATATTTCTTGAGAACACAATTATAGCGTTTTAAAAGCATGATATCATAGAAGATATCTCTTTTAATTAATTTGATTTAGCAAATATCTATACAGCTGCAATAAATGGAGATCATGACGAAATTTTCCTTAAAGTCTAATGCTTTATGCAAGATATCATTGAGTATACACTCTGTTGCAATAAATCATCAAATAGAATAGAAAAAACGCATTGCATATGTTGAGTTAAACATGTTGAGATTATTGAGGTTCCTGCTGTACTGTACACACTTTGATGAAGATGTGAAGATTTTATTAATACAACCTTGTAAAAACATGTCTTGTCTTGAAGATTAAAGACTAAAGACTTAGATGTTTAGAGAATTTATCTTGTCTTGAAGATTGAAGAGTAAAGACGGGTTTAGAAAATGTATTTTCATTATAAGTAGTTGCATAGATCAGAGTATATCTTCGCTGGGTTTCACTTTGATGATTTTATCTGATAAATGAATTTATAAAGTCACTTGAAACTACTTTTGAGCTTAATTTGGTAATAAGAAAATTTTAATTGATTAAAGAGATGATTTTAATATATTAAAATGTTCTTATCTATTTGATATAAAACATTTTAATTGATTAAATATTCATTTTGATTTATTAAAATTACTTAGAATCATGATCTGTTCTGAGGAGAAGTTTTTAATATATTAAAACTACTTTTTAGTAGATTAAACTTTTTTGTGCTTTCAAAAGGTTTAGACTAGTCTGTTTTAATTTGTTAAAACATAGTTTTAATGCATTAATTTCACTAGTAAGTGAAATTAACATATAATGAACCGTTTGAATCTATTAACTCTCTTACTCTGACTTATTATGATACAACTTTTGAGCAATTTTTTCTTAAATTCTTTGCAATCTTGAGAGAGAGAGAGAGAGAGAGAGAGAGAGAGTAATTTAGGGGCAGAAACGAGTTTAAATTAATCATTTTGAAAAAGTAAACTGAGTTCTTCTCACCAGAAACTATGTTGCTATGCACTGGTTTCTGTAATCAAGCAATATTGTTCCTTGTTTTTTGTTTATTGTATGTGTTTTTAGTTGTTTCTGAATAAATTTTTCACTGACAGCTCAGTAACATGGTGTTATTGGTGTCAAGAATAGATTTTGTAGGGTGCAAGAGTGGTGTTCTTGAGTGTGTTCTTGTGTATTAAGTGTTATAAACTTTTTGTTCAATGGAAACCTAGCTAATGTGGCTAGGCAAACTAAATGTAGCTCTGTGAAGAGTGAATTAGTATAAAAAAGTGTGTATGCAATTTTTCTCCTCTACTCAATTTAATTTTGTTTAGTGAACTATCTTATTTCTTCCTGTTTCTGCATTTTAATTGAATCAATCAGTTTTGTGTAACTTTTGTTCACGCATACAATAGCATAACTTGATATTTCTAGTTTGGTGATTAAGCAGCATTAATCTCTGATTTCAAATATCTGGAAAATGATAATCTTAAATCCTCTGGTCAAATTTAGTTTATAAACCTTTTCATTCTAAAATTAAAAGATTTTTAAAATTATGAAGGGAGTTCAATTCATCCCTTTTAAACTTGGCTATCTTTTTTAACAAAACAACTATCATTACACAAAATCAGTCCTACAGGAATCATAATAATTTTTGTATGATGGTTATAAAAAAATTAATAGGAATCGAAAAATGAAAACAAGTTTGTTCAGTTAATGTAAGAAACTACATTAACATATCAATGAGTGACGTAGTAACATAATCACACTACTTACTAAGAACACCAAGTAGATCTTCCGAACAAATCCGTGTCATTACATACGCGTCTATAGTTAGAAAGTACCTGAATAACAATTAAAATGTTAATTTGCATATAATGAAAATTTTATGTAATGTATTAAATTCGACAGTACTTTGCATTGTAACATAAAGATCCTAACTTGGTCAGTAGGTCTTGAGCAAGTTTAACTAATTGTTTTTCTGAATCTGGAAATATTACACGAAATGCGCGAATGGCCTCCACGAACTCGTTAATGGCTGCCTGTGTTAGGAAATAGGGACAGAACCGTACGCTGAATTCATCAGTCATCTAACCATAACTACCAAAGAAGATAATAATAGCATGAAGCAACACCCCTCCTTCACCCGATAATTATTTTTTAACAGACAGATTACAATGACTAAACCTTTGTCTCACTTAATTGCAGGATGGGTGACTCTATGAATTTAGTAAAATTCATCTTATAATAAAAATTACTCTCTACTCCCTTTCAAAATATTTGTCGCTTCAAAAGTTTTAGTTTGTTTTTACTACAAAACCAATAACTTGTTAGTTACTTTTTTGAAGTTTATCATTGTCATTTGGTATCTCAATTAATTGGAATAAGAGAGCAGTAATGGAATTAATACCAGGGTAATACAGTTCAAAGCATTGACCTTTATTTTTATCTTGAAATTGAGAATATTTACTGACATTCTTAAGCAATGTGCGAAGACTAAAATTATAAAAGAATTATTTTCAAACGAAGTTACTAATTCATTATGGCCTAATTTCTTAACAAGTAATTTGACAGCATCAATCCTGGATATTATGTCCTCTACTTAATCATTTTTAGCGACTGATATCCTTTTTCTGCACATGAATCAGCTATATTCCCAAATATTGTGACGAATTATATATTCTACAAGAATTTATTACCCAACATGACTATCTCATATCCCTGTGTCGCTTCACCAAACCATCTATATCTTACCATAGACGCTTTTCTAAAACACATAATCTTAATGTCGTTTGTGTGTTGTCACACCAAGGGGACGGATGACCTAAACAATGACCATTTAATAAGAGCTACATACAAGAGCCGCACACAACGTAGCATTTGAACAAAATCTTAACCGAACAAAGATAATAATAGTATAGCAGATAAAAACATGTATAAGATTTTGAAGAAAAGTGCATTAGACAAAGGATAATACTCTGAACTGCTTACCTCGTGAGCAGAGGGATACTCATTCTTCGTTACTTCAGGGGTAAACTGCACGTCTGTAAGCGAAAGCTCCAACTTCTCTAGTAGCTTTGTCTTCAAATAGTCCACCTGTTAATAAACTGAACTTATCATTCTATGGCCTGAATTAGTAACACATAGGATAACACTAACGAGGTTATTTCTCTCCAGAGAATGGGACAGCAGTATTAGAGAAAACGAGACATGTTCGGTCCCTGCAACTCTCACAAAATGGAAGAAAAAATGGATTTTTACACAAGAATATAATTTTCCCGTTTATTGCAAGTATTGAAAAATAAACAAAACCTCAACAGATAACACGGTACAAAATGTTTTAAGGAAAAGAGAATAGTACAGACAGGAAAATTCAACTGTTTCAAGAGAACTGCAGCCTCGGCTCTCACTTGCATTGATTCAGAATCAGAAAATACTTTTCCCTGGTTAGAGAAAAAAATGTCAAATTATGAAGTAAAACTTCTCAAAACATAATAACCATCAGTTGTTTATTCTATTAAGCATACTATTAGAGACTTTGAGTTCACTGCACTCCTTAGCTCTTAGATCATGTTTAGAAGATTGGTTTAAATAGGAAGGATAAAACAAGCTAATCTAATATAATCTAATCTAACCCAATGTTATCATGAGTTTCTTATTCAAATTCTATCTAACAATGGGCATGTACCAAGCTGAAGATAAAATGTATAAAAATGTAAAAGAACTATACCTGCAAATTTTTTACTATGATAGCCATTGCTTCTTCAGATGCTCGCTTACAATCTTGGAATGATGAATCTCCATAGGCCTAGTAAAGAGGGAAAAAGGAAAAGAAAGATATCTCATCTGAGGCCTATCTTTTACATTATATGAAAATAATCTGTCCGAGTGTGTGAGGTAAAGGTGTATAAAACCGTAGAAGCAGCCAAACAGGTTGAATCATTAATAATATCAGCCAAACAGGACCTTAAAAATTGGCATTGCACCGATGTAGAACCTGACTGCATCTGCATAGGCCTCAGCCTTGATGCACTTGCCTAATCTATCAGGTAGGTCATATATGAACTGCTCATCCACAACGAAGAAAATTGTGTAAAACATAACCTTCGCGAATAAGGAAAAAGTATATGAATTCCATCAAAAACTTTGCGAGGCAGAGTCATAACTTTGATACCTGAATTTTACGAAGAAGATTGCACGTCCGATGCATTTTCTCTATATGCTCCCTATTTTCGCACAGAGAAGTGTTAACGCTGACACTCCTTGATTGTACAGACATTATCTGCACCGGGAAAAAAACGTGGAATACTCATGAATTCTTGTACATCTTTTTTTTTCTTGACAGCAAGAAAGTTCGAGGAGTGAAAAGTGAAAACAATAAATCTCAAAACGGATTAAGGATATGTTTGAATATAATTTAGAAACTCAAAAACTCTTTTAGTTTCATATTCGATCAATCAATCTATTAATAAATTTGTAAATGCTTACCTTCTCAAGAAGCTGTTCCATATTTTCCTCCATCCCTAAAATATTACTCTGCATCCTGTTTGACAAGAAAACTACTCTGGTCTTCTTTTCTCCAAAGTAAATCGTACGTTAAAAAAAAATCACACGCACACATATATATAGCAAGACGAACGTTATAAGATAGAACAAATTTTCACAATACAGTGTAACAAAGACTCTACCTCTTTATAGTATCTGTTGCGCAGATAAACTTATTATAATTCTCGTAGACGAGCATTTGCAAGTCAGTATCTAGATTCTTTATTTCAGCTACCATTTCAACGTGCTTCTGGAGTAGACCTTCCAAATTGCACTTTCGCGCCTTCAAAGCGATTGTTTAAATGTCAACAGATCACAGTCGCATTCATCAGCGTAAACGAGAGTATAATGCCATTCAATCTCGAAAAATAGAAAAGAATAACTACATGTACCATGATTTTCATGTACTGATCAGGTTGGAAGGAAGAGGAATTGATGTCATCTGGTGGAATGTGTTTGGAAAAAGGATTGTTGGAGGACCCTGAAGGGATTGGAGAGTAGAAACTGGCAAGCAGATCTCTCGTTCTTCTTGCTTTCTCGTCCAATAGTGTCTCGTCGATATCCATGGCTTCTTTTTTGTGCCTTGTTGGTAGAATCGGAGTGAGACGGTGAACGCTTCTCCTTCAATCTTCGAATTAATAAGGGAACGACGAATGAAACGTTGTCGTCTTTATCGGAATAGCTGTTCCTTGCATAATTTGCATCCAATGCATGCTGTAGAGACTTTTTCAGTTATGGTTCTGTAACATTATTCACTGCGCCCTCTCCAAACGTCGAGAATTTCAGATTCCCATATGCTGTAGTAATGGATCTTTTTTCCTTGTTTTTTTTTTATATATATATAAACATGATAAAAATATGATTTAAAATTAGAGGATTAAAAATATTGGGCAAGTAAATATTTTGCCTATAATTCCTGGCATGACTTCTAGTCCGATCAATTTGTCTGTCCGTCATACATTTATTTATACGTAATTAAAAGCTCTTAAAAAAAATCTCTAATGTAAAATAATGGTGAATATTTTTTAGGTGTTTTAAAAAAAAAATACAAGCAAGTTTAAGTTTGTTTACGAATAAGAATCAATTAAAAATACGTGATAGTCTATTCAAAACATCCTTTTCATTTTATTTAAATTTTAAATTCTGTACAACTTATTATTTTGAAAAGGTTAAGCAAATATGACAAAAACTAACTGAGGAATGTCTTTTAAATGAGACTTTAAAAAAATTGTAATAAAACAACTATTATTTATTAGGTGAAGTAAAAAGCAGTAAGCAAACGTTTTTTACCATAAACCTAAAAGAATCACACATCTATACAGGGAAAATTATTAATCACTAAATAAATTAAAATATCCCTTACGTTGTGGTCGGATGGAACATTTTAACAATGCTTAGAAATTGAAATGTTTTGTATTTGAATTGCTTGTAATTAAATTTCATTCATTTTTTAAATAATTTGTTTGGATAAGGAAATTAAAATACCTTACATTTCAATTTCTTGTTTGAAAAAAAAAAATTGAATTTATTGTGAGATAAAATTTAATTTTAACAATATTTATTTTACGCTTAATTATGCTTTCAGTACATGATAAATTTGAAAACATGCTTGACAACCCAGATGGGTCGGGCAGACCCAACTACGCAACCGAATTGGTTAGACCTGATGACCCACCCGAGCTGGACCGACTGGGAAGCCCAAACAGGCTGGGTGGCCCGATGATCTAAAGGCCTGACGGCCCATACTACACGATTGTGCCGTCAAGTTCGTCAATATGGCCCGGTCCAACCTGTCTAGGTCATTGGCCTAATGCTCTAGACGGGTCCAACGACCCGAACGAGCCCGACGATCAAGACGGGCCCAACGATTTGGACAGACCGAAGACCTGGACGGGCCCGATGACCTGGATGAGCCCGACAATCCGGACGGGGCCGAATACCTGGATGGGTCCGAATACCCGGATGAGTCCAAATACTCGGACGGGTTTGACGACCCGAACGAGCCCGAAGACCCGAACGAGTCCAACGACTAGGATAGACCCGAGAAATCGGATGGGCCCGACGAATTGCACACGTCTAACGACCCGGACAGGCCCGACAACTCGTACGGGCCATTTCAAACCGTCAGGCCGGTCCGGATAGTCAGGCACGTACGAGTCGTCGGGCCCGTCTGGATCGTCGGGATCGTTCGTGTCATCGGGCCCGTCTAGGTCATCGTTCATGTCCGATTATCGGGCTCGTCTGGGTCGTCAGGCCTATCTGAGTCGTCGGGCCTGTCTAGGTCGTCGCGCCCTTCCAGGTTGTCGCGCCCGTCTGGGTCGTCAGGCCTGTCCGGGTCGTCGGGCTCGTCCGGGTTGTCGGGCCTGTCCGCATCGTCCCGCACTTCCAGATCATCGGGCATGTCTGAGTCGTCGGGCTCGTTTGGGTCGTCGGGCCCGTCCAGGTCGTCGGGCTCGTCCGGGTTGTCTGGCTCGTCTAGGTCGTTAGGCATGTCTGGGTCATCGGGCCTGTCTGGATCGTCAGGCCCGTTTGGGTCGTCATACTTGTTTGGGTCATCGGACCCGTTTGGGTCAACGGGCACGTCCGGGTCGTCGGGCTTGTCCGGGTCGTCGGGCCCGTTCGGGTCGTCAGGCACGTTCGGATCGTCGGGCCCGTTTGGGTCATCAGGCACGTTCGGGTTGTCGGGCCCGTCCGGGTCGTCGGGCATGTCTGCATCGTCGTGCCCATCTAGATCGTCTAGAATGTAAGGTTGAGTGAGAAGAATTTCAAATTTCACCTATTTTGAGGGTATTTGAATTTCTACTAATTTAGCTAATTGAAATCTTTCAAAAAAATGCTTATATTTGAAATGCTTTTTAATTTCTCTATCCAAACAAAGCATTTCATTACATAGAAATCTAAATTCTTCAAAAAAATGAATTGCTTCATTAAAATAGTCTATCCAAACACACTCTTAAGATTGATGTTGAAATATACGAACAAAGATTAAAGAAGAAAACGTTCATCTGAACCAATTTACAAATTCATGTGTATGGATATAAATTTATTTAGATATAAAAAACATAACAATATATATAGACCTAGAATTAATATATAGGTGGGGTTTGCGAATGTACGTGTTTAAAAAACTTAAAATAGAGAATGGTGTTATATTAATAATTCTTTTAAAAATATAAAAAATAAGTTAAAGCATAAAAGAAGGACAAAAATAATTCGAGTGTTCTTTAAAACCTCTTTTCTATTTTCACATGTCAACAAATGGTATACATGTGACAACATCATATAAATAAATATTTATTATGAGAATTATATTTATTTATTAATAAAGTTTAAGGTAAAAATAATTTAAAATTTGAAATAATAACAAAATTAAATTTTATATAAAAAATTTAAAATTTAAAAACATATTATAATTTATTGTAATAGCATGATTTGATTGTATGCGAAGATTAAAATATTTATACAAAAAAATTATTATATTTTAAATCCATTTATTGCAAACTTTTCCGCAAACCTTAGTCCCATAATTTATGTAAGAGTAATACTTCACTTCAAATGACTTATCTAATACGAAATTATTATGGAAAGTCAAAATGGTAATGCTTTTTACATATAAATGCTTTTACATATATTATATATGTATCCCTACAAACAATAATCATCCAATGCAACTGTACTTTTGATTAGCTGTTTCATACCATTATTGAAACATATACTATATAGTAAACAAAATAATTAATGAATTAGTTAACAAAATAATTAATGAATTAGTTATTAAAATAATTAATGAATTAGTTATTGATTTTCAATTCAAGTTGTTGATATCATCCACGACATAAATCAATGTGACACAAATTATTAAAGGCTGAAAAAAAATTCAACCTCTTCCTCCAAATTCACAACAAAGAATTACAAGATAACATTACATTATTTGTTGAGTTAAATATATTTTTAACCATTTATTTTAAACGCAAAATTAGAATAAATATTTGTCTGAAATTTTGATATATCTTGATCTTAAATTTAAAATATAATTCTTTTAGTCAAATAATAGTAATTATTTTTTACATGTAAAATGCATCTCTCATTTAAATTATTTATATCATTCAACATATTATTGTTCAAATACACGTTTGGAAATATGTTTGACACATCAATAAGATTAAACATAATTATATTAAAATCATTATATTCATTTATTTTTAAAATTTGAAAAACTTTGATACAAAGATATATCAATTTGATAAATTAAAAAAATATAAAGACATATTTAACCTTAAAATAAATTTACAAGTCTAAAGCCAATTTATAATTATATTTTTTAATTCCAATCATATGTCTCATCTTTGTCCTTGTTTAGTTTTTTTTATCAAATAGTATAATTTTTTTCTCAAAATTATATATCTAGACATATTTTAAAAATATTACCAAAATAATGAAACATGTCAAGTTAGGTTCAAAGAACAAAATTTAAAACAATAATTCCGTATTCAAAAGATGAGACTTATACTTTTATACAAACTTAATTTGTTATTTTTTTTATGTGAAAATGTGACTTATTTTAAAATTTTTAGATAATTTTGTTTTTAAATATTTACAAATTTTATTTTTTTAACAAATAAATATATGTATTTTTAGTTTTAATTTCTTAATAAAATTAAAGAAAAAATTAGGTTATTATTGTTATATGAATTTAACAATAATAACCTAATTAATTTAATTTTTTATTAAAATGAGACTTAATCAAGAAAAAAAAATACTTAAACTATTTTAATCAGAATGAAAAGACCAATGTAACCTTTTTATTATTATTTATTTTACATTTTATTAGTTTTATCTTATTTTTCTTCATTTTCTGAAAAAATGGAAAATATGGCAAAAAATTGGTTCCGTTCAACTGAATTTCGATCTGTTTTTCAGGTACCAAGGTGCAAGGTCAGAATTCATCTTTCCCGATGACGAATTTCGACTATAAGGTCTATTTGAATAATATGATTTGTAGGTATATTTTAATAATTTTAAAAAGAAGAAGTTAACGTTAAAAAAGGTTTCCAATATTATAGTATTTTTTAAGAAATTATTGATTTTCGATAAAGTAACGTAGAAATATATATATCAAAGTTTTTGTTTCTTTAGTGAAAGTTGAATTAATACTCACTATTTTTTTTAATTTTAAAATTAGAAATTTCTATTTTAAAAAGAAAAGAATCATACAAAAAAGAGAGACTGAAATTGCATTTTAATATTAATTTAACGGTTTAAAAAATTAAAACAGTGTTTTCCAGTAATAAAATTTTAATATACATACTTTAAATTGAAAGTATTACTTATAATACTTGTAAAATTATGAAATTTGGTTTTATTTGTTGTAAATATTCTTTTGATGCTGTAAAAATTTTAAATTTAACTATATAAAAATAAAAATTATCCCTTGCATAGAACAAATTAAAATCCTCTAACTGATTATAAAATAATTTAACTACTAAAGACATAATAACTAAGGTAACTTAATTTTATTTAGTTATTGTTATTACCGTCTACCCGTATTTCAACTATCTACCGCAACAAAAAGAAGAGGTAAAAGTTGCACAGGATTTTACGGTGGAACAACTGTCGTCATTGCATGCGCAAGCAATGAGGCTCCTCTCAGGCACCCGGAAATTGGCATTCATTGAAATTTTCCTTTTCTAATAATTAAACACTGCCGACCCTTCGCTCTTTTTTCTATAAAAACTAACCTCACCTTCAATTATCACCTTCTTTATCATAACCCTTTTCACACATTTTTCTTCTGTCCCCCATTTCTCTTTCGCCAACAACCTCTCATTCGCCGGTTTCCCCCATTTGTTTCATTTTGTCTTATCTCGTTTCAGAAATTCAATTAGTCCCTCCGGAGCAGATCTGTCTCAGATCTAGGGTTTTCTTGCCCCAAATCAGGACTCGCTTGAGTTTCAATTGTGTTATGAGAGTATAGGCCTTCTGCAAAACACACCAATGTTTTCCGAATTTTTATGACACACGCTATGCGTCGAATTCGTCTGCTGCACTCGTTCTCCGTTGTGTTTCTGTACTGGTTCTATGTTTTCTCATGAACTCTCTCTCAAATCCGTGATTAATTAGATCCGTCTCCGTTGTTAATTACTGTTCTATTATTCCAACAATTAATTAGATCTGTAATTCCTATTTCCGTCAGCTTTCATTTTTATTTTTTTTTAATTTTGTTCTGTCATCAAATCAAATCCCATCTCCTTGTCGGAAATGGCATCGATTCAACGTTCGGCGACGAGCTCTGGATCTGAAGCAGGAGATCCGCAAATCGACGAGAGAAAGCGGAAGAGGATGCTGTCGAACCGCGAATCCGCGCGGCGATCGCGGATGAGGAAGCAGAAACAGCTGGAGGATTTGACCGATGAGGTTAGCAAATTGCAAGGCGCGAACAAGAAGCTTGTCGAGAACATAAAGACCAAGGAAGAAGCGTGCGCTGAGACCGAAGCCGCAAACAGCATTCTGAGGGCTCAGACCCTGGAACTGACCGAACGATTGCGCTTCTTGAACTCTATCCTTGAAATCGCTGAAGAGGTCGGAGGTCTATCCGTTGAGATTCCCGATATTCCAGATCCTCTCCTCAAGCCGTGGCAAATTCCTCATCCGACGCAACCGATTATGGCCACGGCAAATATGTTTCTGCGTTGATCCATTTCATCCCCGTGGATTTTATGTTTATTAGTTTAATTAATTAATTAGGGTTATTAGCGTCGTAATATTTGTCATGTGCATTATTAGTGCCTGTATTAGTGTTATGTGATGTTATGTGTTGTGTCGTTTTGCGTCAAAATCGTGTGGTCCAGTATGCATTGGATTCCTGAGATGAACGTGAGGTACAGGGTGTGTAGATGGTTAGCAGCGGCAGTGTCCCTTGTCCCTTTGCGCGACTTGTAATCATTTTTAATGGTGGCTGTTTTATTTCATGATTAAAATGTTATCGCTTTATCCTCAGCATTAGCGGAAAGTCGCTTGTTATTATCTAATAAAGAATTATAATGCATGATAAGTACGGATTCTTAAAAGAATGTAGAAATTTGTAATAATTATTTTAAAAAAATATTTTTAAGATAGTTTTCAACCAACTGTTATTGAAAAATTTGTGTTCACGATTGTTTAAAATTAAACTCAGGATAGAATTCATTCACACTAGCCTTAAAAGATCTTTGAATAAAATATAATTTCTTTTATCTTAATTTAATTTATATCAATTTTTAAAAAAATATGATTTAGATATAAAGTAATTTAATTTTACAAAAATATTTGTAACTGTTTCTGTGTAGAATTTTCTCCTTTAGACGGTCTCCTTGCTTATTTATATGCTTTTATAATGAAGTTAGTGGCGCAAAAATTATTTATTTCTAAATTTGGAACAACTATATCCATGTTACTGAGCAGTCGTTATTAAATTGCTCACTTCAGAACAGGTGTATGCCCTTTTTCAATTTTTGGATAATTTACTTATATTTATATATTTTTCTCCTTTGATTTAACGCTGCCCATTTGGATAAATGTCCGCCACAACAATTTCATGTCATCTCAATGCATTATGTGACAACTTATCCAAAACACGATGGGACAATGAATAAAATGGATGAGATTAGACTTGGGGTTAATCTTGATTGTGGTTAGTACTTTATAAACTTATGGACTTTATACGTACACGTTAAGTAATATGATGAAGTTGAAGGGAAAATAACTTTAAAAACATTTCAAACTTTGAATTTTCCAATACATACAATCGACTTTCTAGTTCTTGTATTGCTACTAAGACATCTCTCAAGTTTCCTTTATCAAGATTTGTTGAATGGTATGTTATCCATCTCTTGAATTTCTATAGCTTTTTATTCTGACAGCTTTTATTGTAGTTTTCATGTTTACTATTTTTGTAATTAGTGCAAATGTTTTAATTCTTTTTCTCTCTGTCATATTTTTAGAAAGAATTTGTGTTAGTAGGAATACAACTCGTAACGGTGCATCATTTTCTAAAATTTTAATATATTATCGTTAAATTAAATAAAATTGAATATTATTCCTTTTTAGAATTTTTTTGTTATATTTTAAAAGGTTAAGTATAATTTTAGTCCATGAATTTTGACAAAACATTAAAATTTGATCATGTTTAAAATTTTGATATATTTTGGTCATAAATTTAAAAAATGAACGAACGTAGTCATCTTAACCCAAAATTATGTTAACTTTTTTTGACGTGTCGAACGTAGTCATTTTAACCCAATTATGTTAACTTTTTTTGACGTGTCGAACGTGTTTCATATTAGTATTGGAGTTATTTACACCATTTGACACATTCATGGTTCCATATATTATCTCTTATATCTTATATTTTATATGTTATATCTATCTTATCTATTATCTTTTATCTTTTATCTATTATATTATTTAGTATCTCTTATCTCATACCTGTCAACACCCAATTTCGTCCGGGTGAATAAAAAAGAAATAAAAAATGATTTTTAGTTAATTGTAAATAAAAAATGGTTAAATAAAATATTCTTCAAAGATTTTCAAATTTTAATTTTAGCAAAAAAAAGACAAAAAAGAGAGAGACAAAACAAAGAAAAAAAAATAAGGAAGAGCCAAATTTGTTTTTAATTATCACACTCTTTCTCATGAGTCCAATAACACAAGATATTTTCACACATATTCTTTTGATTTTTCCACCCTTTGTTCATGAAATAATGATATGACTCTAATAATTAAAAACAATGTCTCTTCTAACGATTACAATCAATATTACTGATTATGATTGATATTGTATCTTTTCGTGAGTCTAATAACCCAAGATATTTTCATCTATATTCTTTGATTTTCTACCCTTTGTTCATGAAATAGTGATATGATTCTAATAATTTGAAGCAACATCTCTTCTAACAATTAGAATCAATATTACTGATGATGATTGATATTGTGCCATGATTTGTTGTGATTTGATTATGGTAATGTATTGTTATACATTGGTATTATAATGCAATGTGTGGATATAAATACACAGTTTGTAATATGAAAAGGAATAAAAAATAATAATCTCAACGCTTCTGCAATTTTTTCACATTCCCACTCACACATACACACGTCCTTTTTATCCCTCTTTTGAAATAATAAAAAAAAACATATTAAAGGAGGTAGTAAAAAAGAAAAAAAAAAGAGAGAGAGGAGAAGAGGTAATTGTAATGTAAATTAAAAGAAAGTGAGATTGATACAAAAGAAGAAGAATTCAAGAGTTTGCAAGGTACTCGCTTTTATTTATTTATTTATTTATTTATTAAATTCACAAATTTTATTATATTTTGTTTTAATATTATACATGCGTTTTTTTCCACTTTTTTACGCATAATTTTCGCATTTAATGTTGAGGACATTATTTTCTATTATTCACAAATATTTTACTCTAAAAATCATCAAAAAAAATATTATTTCTTTTAGAGTTGGTCTGAGCATCGCATGACACTCATTTTTAATATATATATATATATATATATATATATATAACAAAAAAAAATTTTTTTTTTTTTATGTCTTTCCGGTCGTTCGCGTCGCATGACACTTATTTTTAAATAATTAAAAATATTAAAAATGTATAAAAAAGTTTTCAAAATTAAAAAAAAAATGAAAAACCAAATATTTATTCAAATAGTTTTTTCATAATGAACTATGTAACATTGATTCTCCATTATAAATGGATATACTACGTAGGAGTGAGGATTAATAAAAAATATTTTTGTTTCTTTTCTACATTCTTTTATTGTTGTTTTTTTTAATAAACATTTCGAAAAAACCCACATCCTTGTGGATTGTTAATACCTTCCCCAAGGGTAACCAACTCTCAGACCCAAAATCTAGGTTTTTGCAAACTCTATCTTATCTTTTTGATTTTTTCATACTTTATCAGAATAAACTATGATGATGACTCCAAATTCAGTTTTTAAAAATTTTATTTTTAATTGGTCATCCCGTCGTGATTTCGATTGCAACAATATCTTTTATTTCTTATCTCTTCTTATCTCTTGTGTCTTAACTCTTCTCTCTTATTAGTTACCAATTATCACTTATCACATATCACTTATCATTTATCACTTATCACTTATCATTTATCACTTATCACATATTACCTATAACTTATCACTTATCACTTATCCCTTATCCCTTGTCCCTTATCCCTTATCATTTATCCATTACCTCTTATCACTTATCCTTTATCGCTTATCGTTTATCCTTTATCGCTTATCGTTTATCCCTTATCGCTTATCGCTTATCACTTATCCTTTATCACTTATCAGTTAGCAGTAATCACTTATCATTTATCACTTATTACTTATCACTTGTCATTTATCATTATCACTTACCTCTTATCGCTTATCTCTTATCAATTGTCACTTATTTCTTATCGTGTATCGCTTATCACTTATCCTTTGTCATTTATTTCTTATCTCTTATCTCTTATCTATTTTCTCATATCACTTAACCTTGTCGGGTGCCTTGAAACCAAAATAATATTTATGATCTTTCTTATCTCCTATCTTTTATCTTGTATCTATTATCTCATATCTCGTATATCTTATATCTCATGTCTTATCTCTTATGTTTTATGTTTTATCTGTTATTTGTTATTTATGGTCTCTTATGTCTTATCTCTCATCTCTCATCTCTTATATATTATATCTTATCTCTTGTATTTTATCTCTTGTCTCATATCTCTTATCTCATATATCATATCTCTTATCTTTCAACATACTCAATTTTATTCAGGTGAATAAAAAAGGTTAAAATACCTTTTTGGTTCCAATTTTCGTCAAGTTTTTTCAAATAAGTCCTAATTTTGGTTTTGTGTTCAAATAGGTCATAATTTTCGTCAATTTTGTTCAATTAGGTCCTTTTTTGCTAACACCGTTTAAATCATTAATGACCATGAACAGTGACTGCCACATGTCACTTTGTGTTTTTTTTTAAAGTTTTTTTAATTTTTTTTAAATGTACATGTGTCAACCCAGAAGCGTGCCACGTGTCATTTTGTGGTTTTTTTGAATTTTTTTGATTTGATTTTGATTTTTTTTGATTTTTTTTTTAAATGTCCACGTGTCAACCCAGTAGTGTGCCACATGTGAATTTTAATATAAAAATTAAATTTGGTTTTAATTTGGAGAGGGACCAAATTGGTTAATGTTAACAAAAATTGGGACCTAATTG